>ERZ772861.41-NODE-41-length-154058-cov-30.064310_pt1 | contig 154058 bp, 156 predicted proteins | sample MGYA00512135_ERZ772861 | MGnify/ENA primary metagenome ERZ772861 (study PRJEB29015, sample SAMEA2737700) | human gut metagenome | biome: human gut; feature: human-associated habitat; material: faeces | place: China | collected 2012 ...
GGCTTAAGAATCTAGCTTGTGATGCTGTCATTCCCATGACAATACGTCCTTTCTTTCGTTTCCGATACTCGTATTAACGGCAATTCTAATAAATATCTTTAAGAAAGAGAAATATTTTGTAATATTTTGTAATAAATATAGAAATTAAGATTTGTAGGCTTGAAAAAGTTGGGGAATGGTTTATAATATAAATCACAGTACATTAACAACACCATGGGGACGTTTTGGATTTGACAGGATGTTTTGGTGAAAATAGGTTGCGTGTCCGAGAGCTGTTCTCGGTTATCAACGGGCAAAACAAATTAAATGCTAACAATGTAATCAAAGCAGACTTCTCTAGAGCAAATGCTTTAGCTGCATAAGTCGCTGATTCTAGCTACTCATAGAACCCAGCTTGCCGGTTTTATGGGTCCATTATGCAAGACGCAGTGTGTTGATTGGTGGTAGACACATCAAGATAACCATCAAGGGTTTAGAGTTTCCCTCAAATAAAACCTAGGATTAGCTTGTCAGGTTTTGATATTTTCCTGAGTTAATCGAGAGAATAAATATCTACACACGTAGAGGTTTATTTTTATCCATTTTGGACGTGGGTTCGACTCCCACCGTCTCCATTTTTTAGTCCGCAGGACAACGATTAGACCAAAATTAATACGGCTAAAGCCCGCAATTAGCGGACTTTAGTGCAATCAAGAGATGTTTGATAAATATAAAAACGAGTTATTATACGTAAATCGGTGATAACTCGTTTTTATATATTTAGAGATGTCCACTTTATGGACGTTTTATACATTCAATTGTTCCTCTGTAATTTGTTCGATAAGTTCACTTTATTTCCCTTTCTTGTTTTGAATAACTCTGTTTAAACGTCTGTACATTTCTTTCTCTAAATTATTATCAACACTGTGAGAATGCTTTTCTAATGCATATAAAAATTCGTTATAATAAGGTATTTTGTTAGCGTAGTCTTTTTTGTGACGTTCATAGAAATCATGTATCTGACTATAATTTATTACCTTGTATTTAACACAACCCAATAGCACGGTTTCTTCTAATCTTTTCTCACTTATATGATTATAATCAGGTGCAAAAATATAGAAAAAAGCATTTTTATCTGCATATTGTTCTGTTAGTTTTTTATAAAAAACATAATTATTTTTACTGGCTTTAGCTCCTTTTACATACCAATAGTAGTCACGAAGTTGATCGCTAATCATCTTACCGTAAATATCATATTTTTCACCATTTATACCGGATTTAATTTTATTCTCAATAACTATAACATTGTTTTTATCTTGTATAAGAAGATCAATATGTCCTTTTTCTCGTTCAATTTTATAGGTTTCATCAAAATTTTCTATATTAAGAATTTCTTTAGCGAAAGTACAAAAAAGTTTTTTATCAACAGAGAAGAAATATTTGAACATATTAGAAAAAGCCAGTTCATCATATTCTTTACCTAATATACTTATAAAGTTGAATTCATCGTTTATTTTTTGAGGTGTGAAATTTTTAACAGATTCCATTTCCCAAAGTTTAGCATCGTTAATGCAATCTTCTAATTCTTTGTATGATTTAGGGTGTTCTTCCTCTGTTATATACCACTTTAAACTAGATTTTGAAAAATTGGAGTCTTCTAAGCATATAATTTTATCATTACGATTAATATTCTTAGTTTCTTTAGCATTAACTGTTATATATATCTGGGTTTTAGGTTTTGTTATTTTTTCAGCCTCGAAGGTATATAGTATCGCTCTTTCATTATTTATGTTATCTTTTAAGATTTTGTATAATTCTATCCCGCCATAAGTAATATGATTGTCTTTTATATATTGAGTTTGTTCTTGATGTATGCTTGTTCTTTCTTTTTTCCAACTATTTTTAATTTTAGTAAGTTGTGTTAACCCTTCAGCTTTAGCAAGAATTTCTAAGGTATGTTTTCCACAATTTCGAACAAGTAAAATTGTTTTAATTTTATTATCGTGCTTATTACTGATATTCCCATAAGGCATTGCATAGATATAGTATTTTCCATTATCCGCTTGAAACAAATTAATAAATTCATGACCAATATTATCGAATTCGTTAGATATGTATTCACCAACGTACATTTTATTTAACATAATTTCGTTTTGCATATATTATTCCTCTAAACTTTTCCTTTCTTATTTTGAATTGCAATATTTAATCTTTTATACATTTCCTTTTCTAAATTATTATCAACATTTTGAGAATGTTTTTCTAGAGCATATAAAAATTCATTAAAATAAGGATGATCAATTTTATGAGTTTTATAAAATTCAAGTATTTTGCTATATTTTATTGGTTTCCAACTCCTTTTACTATCCATTTGAAAATACTTTGAAGTAAAGTTAAAATCGATAATCATTTTATTGTAATCAGGAGCAAAGATAAATATATATTTATTTTTATCTTTGAAATTTTCTTCTATATATCTATCATATTTTACTAATTGGTTATAATTTTTTTGAGAATATAAATCACAGTCTTCGTATTTTGAACCGTTTATACCAGATTTGATTTTATTTTCAATAACTATAACATTATTTTTATCTTGAATAAGTAAATCTGTATTTGCTTTTTCTCGTTCAATCTTATAGGTTTCATCAAAATTTTCTATATTAAGAATTTCCTTAGCAAAAGTGCAAAAAAGTTTTTTATCAACAGAGAAGAAATGTTTGAACATATTGGAAAAAGCTAATTCATCATAGTCTTTACCTAATATGCTTATAAAATTAAATTCTTCTTTTATATTACACTGTACGAATTTTGAAACGGGTTTCTTTTCCCATAAATTATCATTATTTATATAAGTTTCTAATTTTTCATAAGCAATAGGATTTTTGGAAGAATTAATATAAATTTTGAGACTTTGCTTTGCAAATTTTTTATCTTCTAAATAAATGATTTCACTATCATTACCTAAAAAGCAAGACTGCATTTCGTCATCATCTGTTATATAAATTGGATTTTTAGGCTTAACTACCTTTTTAGCTTCAAATGTGTACAATATTGCATTGTCATTATTCAAGTTATTTTCAAAAATTTTATATAATTCAATACCACCATAAGTAATATTATTTTCTTTTATATATTGAATTTGTTCTTGATGTATATTTGCTCTTTCTTCTTTCTGGCTTTTTCTAATTTTAGTAAGTTGTTTTAATCCTTCAGCTTTTGCAAGAATCTCTAAAGTATGTTTTCCACAATTTCGAACAAGTAAAATTGTTTTTACTTTGTTATCATGAATATTACCAATACTTCCATCAGACATTGCATAGATATAGTATTTTCCATTATCTGCCTGAAATAAATTAATAATTTCATGACCAATATTGTCGAATTCATTAGATATGTACTCGCCAACATACATTTTGTTTATCATAATTTCATTTTGCATATATTATTCCTCTACATTTATATTTTCAGTTGGTGAATTTTCACGATCTTTTAAATCTTTTTCTTTTTGAAGTTTCTTCAATTCTTTTTGTAATTTTTTCTCTTTTTTTATCCTTCGTTTTTCTTCTCTTTTTTGTGCTTTGATAGTTTTTTTAGTTTCTTTTGTTTCGTATTCTTGTATTTTAATATCAGAAAAACTATCTTTTTTTAGTTCTTCATTCTTTTGATTTTGTAATTTGGGATGATTATTTATAGAACTATCATTTTTCTTTATCTCTTTCTTTGGTGCTGTTGCTATTGGTTTAGAAACTTGCTTTTTAGTGGCTATTTTTTCAACCTTATGTAAAACGCTTTTTCTAGACTCAAAATAATTTTTTATATGTTGTAATACGAAAAACTTATATAAACCTATAGTAATAAGAAGGCAAATAGTTAATACAGTAAAAATAATTCTTATCTTATTTGATTTATTAATATTATTTAACATTTTTACCCCATAAATTTTGAATATTTAATTGAACCATTTGCATCATAAACATAAACGGTTTTTCCATTACTAATTGAAACTGTTGAACTTGTAAATCCATATAACTCACCATATTTTGAAAACAATATTCTTCCATTTTCGTCATACACACATACTGATGAAGCCTGTTGCGTAGCACAGCCAATAATCTTTTGTGTAGTTTTTCTTTCACAATTGGAAGGAGAATTAACATTAGAACTACTTTTTGGAGTGGTGTCAGAAAAACTTGAAGAACAACTACTACTTGAAGAATCTCCACCAGCAGCTAATACAAACAAAATCAATACTAAAATTACAATTGCACCAATCAATCCTGCAAATGTTGCAATACCGTCAAAAAGCTGTTCATCAAAAAATGAATAAAATAATATTCCCCCAAGAAAACCTCCCAAATAATAATATCCACCTGTAGCTATTTTTGAAAATATTAGCAAACATAGAAAATTGGTCATAAAAAATGCAAAAGGTGTACAATTCGGATGAAAACTATATGGTAAATATTTTATTGCAAAATCAGTAATCCAATTTACTGAATAAATTTCTGGCCACCATTTAGGGAAGAATGTTGATAGTATCCAAAGTATAAATTCAAGTAACGGATAAAGGAATAATAGCCAAAATAAACTTAGATACAAAAAAGCAAAGATTGTTTTAAGTGTTTGCTTAATGACTTCTATGGAAATTGCATTAGTCAACTCATCAAATTTTGAATTTTGTTTTGGGTGAAATTTTGAAGCAATAATACATAGAAGAATAGACACAAACATAAACCCAATTAAAAGTGGATAATAGTAATTTTCAACTCTTACAATCAAACAGTAAAGAATACTACTTAAACAAATGATTATAATAGAAAAACTTATAACATCGTATAAAATACTGTTTTTATCTGTTTCATTGCAGAAAGTAATATCTTCACCCTATTCTATAGTTATATATATTACCTATTTTTATTAGGTAACTTATGTAATTACTATATATTGCAAGTCAACATTAGTCAATACATGTGAATATAAATAAAATTAACCGTTACTTATAATGTTTAGAAGTAATCAAAATTAGTTTATTTTATAAAAAGGTAACAGGTATATTGATATGGTTTATTGCGACAAAAAATATATTGCTCAAGTGATTCAGAATGCAAGAAAACAAAAAGGTTTAAAGCAATCTCAATTAGCAGAAATGGTTGGTATTAGCGAAAAGCACCTCAGTAAAATTGAAACCGGGAAAAATTATCCGGCTTTAGATAACTTCTTAAAAATGGTGGAAATTCTCAACCTGTCATTAAAAGACTTCGGACTCAATATTACTGACGAAATTTCACTGAAAAAACAATATTTGCAAAAAATTATTAATACTTCCTCTGAAAAACAACTAACAATATACTGTGATATGATTGATGCGATACAAAAATATCTTTAATACTTCAGATTACATAATTTTTCAACAGTCAAATCGGCATCTTGTGTTCCTGTAAAAATTTGTTCAATTAATTCTGGAGGCAAAAATCTCAGTTTTCTCAGCCTTCGGGCATTCCGAGTTTGAAGCTCTGCTGTAGTTTTACCTTCAAGTATCAACTTATTATAATAAAACCCTTTAACAATAGCATCTATTAATGTTTTGTTGCAATTACTACTATTATTTATCACCATTGAACGCCCTTTTCTTGAACTCTGAATAAGTTTTACATTATACTCAAGGTGCAATATTTGCATATTGGTTTTATTTTCTAACCCTGTAATTAATTTATATAGTTCGGATTCTGATAGCAAAATTTCAATATTTTTTTCTGAAATAGTAACTTTGTTTATTAATGGTCGTAATAAGTTTTGGTCTAGCTGTTTAAGTTTCAATGTATTCAAAAATTGTTCTTGCTCATTTAATGATAAGTTTTTTATTAGTGACAAAGTATTTTTATCTTCTGAGATAAATTCCGTTATTTTATCTTGGACAAATTTTTCAATTTCATAAGTCGGAATTCTTGAAAAAGTTTCTTTGTTAGAAAATTTGCCTTGTTTTACTCCCTGATTTATATAATAAAAATACTTTTTTCCACCACGTCCTGTGCTACATGCAGGACTAAAATAATTTCCAAAACGGTCAAATAATTTTCCTTGTAAAAAAGCATTTGAAGTCTTGCGTTCCTTGCCTGTTTTATTAAAATTATTTTCGTATAAAATTGCCTGTACTTCATTAAAAATATCTGTGGAAATCAGTGGTTCATGTTGACCGTTGTATGTGTTTTCTTTTCTGACTATTTTTCCCAAATAAACTTTATTTGATAAAATATGATATAAATTACCTTTTGAAAAAACTTTACCTGAACGAGTACAAATATTTTCCTCATCTAAATAATTCTTTAGTTTTGTTACTGATTTTAATTCAAGGTATTTTTCGAAAATAGTTATAATTTTCCATGATTGTTCTTGATCAACAATCAATTTATCATCAGATTTTTTATACCCGAGTGGAGTTGCACCGGTAATCCACAACCCTTTTTTAGCTGAAGCTGCAAATTTATCTCTAATTCTTTCACCGGTAACTTCACGTTCAAATTGGGCAAAAGAAAGTAGGATGTTTAAAGTTAATCTCCCCATGCTTGTTGTTGTATTGAAATGCTGTGTAATAGAAACAAAAGAAGTGTTATGTTTGTCGAATACATCAACAATTTTTGAAAAATCCATTAATGATCGAGTCAAACGGTCAACTTTATAAACTACTACAATATCTATTTTATCCTGTTCAATATCTTTCAATAACTCTTGAAATGCAGGTCTATTCATTGTACCGCCTGAATATCCCCCATCATCATAGTGTTTAGTTAAGATTTTCCAACCTTCATGAGTTTGCGATTTTATATATGCTTCGCAAGAATCTCTTTGTGCATCAAGTGAATTAAAACTTTGTTCAAGTCCTTCTTCTGTTGATTTTCTTGTATAAATGGCACAACGGATTTGTTTCTTTTCCATTACGATACTCCAAAGAACCTTTTACCGTTACAATGTGTTCCGGTAATTTCGTTAGCAATTGCAGACAAACTTCTATAAACCTTATTATTATAAAAAAACCTTTGGCAAGAATTTCAACCGTAAATATCTTACCCTGATATTCTCTAACAATAGTTGCGCCATTGGTATTTACAGAATTTATCCGATAAGTTCTTTTTTCGTACTGATTTACTAAATTATCAATACGTGACTGAATTTCATAAGGTAAGTTTCCGTATTTTTCAGTCCATTGTTCAATTTGAAGTCGAGTTTTATTTTGTAAGTTCATAACACTTATATCTATCGCTCTGTATTAAGTGAATATCAAGTCTTATGACACAATTCTTATCTGTATTTCTCAAGGATTTTATTATAGTGTTTTTGGTAACGCTTAGTTAATTCCGAAAGCTCTATACAAATTATTTCTGGGTAAGTTTTTATAATTTTAATCCCATTTTCATCAGAACAAACAACCAACTTTATATTTTTCAGCTCGTTTAAATCAATTTGATTTTTTTGTAGTTCCAAACTTAACTTACCTATATTACGAACTTCTTTATTACATTCTGAAGTAATCTTTTTAAGATTGTCACCTTCAGAACATTTGTAGTTAATCAAATTATATAACAGTGAAAACAGTCGTTTTTCTGTACGAGTTAATGCTTCCTGTTTTTGTACAAAAGTTCTTTTGCAGTTCGTACATTTAAAACGTTGCTTCAATTTACGGTCATGTCCGTTTTTTACAATTATTGAACTCTTGCAATATGGGCATTTTGGTCTTTCAGTCATAGCTATAATTAAAACATAAAAACTTATCAACTACAACTTGTCCTAAAAAGTATGATAACCTCTAAAAACCCCGCTCTGCCTTGTTTTTGAAAATCCAAAAAAAATTTTTAACTTTTTTGCAAAAACTTTTCATTAAGTTAAAAAAAGGAGAACTATTTTATGGAAAATTTTAAAGAAATGAAGGTAACTTACGTCAACCCGAATGGTTTAAAAGGATTAAACATCAAAAACTACTCATCAAAGGAAATAGAAATCGCAACAACGGTTCTCAAACGTTTTGGGTTTCAATGTCCTATTGTTACGGATAACAATGAGAATGTAGTTTTCGGAGACCTGTTACTGCGTGCGGCACAAAAGTTAGGAATCAAAACTGTTCCGACTGTAGAAATTAACAATCTCAGCAAAAAAGAAATAAAAGCCTTTTCGGTAGCAATTAATAAAATATCTGAAATGGGTAATTTTGATTTGAGTACCTTAAAAACAGAAATTCAAGATTTACTATCTGATATGGAGCTAAAAATTTCGCCGGAAGAACTTGGATTTTCAAGTATTGAACTTGACAACTTACTATTTGATTGTAGCTTGGATAACAAACAAAGTCTTGAACCTGAGCAAGAAGAAATTTTACCTGATGAAATAATTTCGACAGTTAAAACAGGCGATTTGATAAGATTAGGCAATCACATGTTGCTGTGTGGCAGTGCACTCAAAACCGAAAGTTTTGTTAATTTACTTGGTTCAGACAAAGCCAAAATTGTAATTACAGATCCTCCGTATAATGTTAAAATTTCAGACAATGTGACCAAACAAAAACATCATAAAGAATTCGTCAACGCTTCAGGTGAAATGTCTGAAGATGAATTTGAAAATTTTCTTACAGAAAGTTTTAACAACCTGAAAGTTTTTTCTGTTGACAACTCCATTCATTATATATTCATGGATTGGCGTCACATAGGGGAAATACAATCCGCCGGGAAAAAGGTTTATCCAAAGCACCTGAATCTTTGTATATGGAATAAACTTACCGGTGGCATGGGGAGTTTTTACAGATCACAACATGAGCTTTGTTTTGTTTATCAAAATGGCACAGGGCGGCATATAAATAATATTGAGCTTGGTAAAAATGGTAGAAATCGTACCAATGTCTGGGATTACAAAGGGATGAACGTAAGTACAAGACAAGCAAAAACGTTAAGAAAATTGCATCCAACTGTCAAACCTACCGCAATGCTTATGGATATCATGCTTGATTCTTCTGAATATGACGATATTGTATTGGATTGTTTCGGCGGAAGCGGTTCAACATTAATTGCAGCAGAACAATGTGGCAGACAAGCCAGATTAATTGAGATTTCCCCACATTATTGTGATGTGATTATATCCCGATGGGAAAAACTTACTGGCAAAAACATGAAATTATATCAAATGGGGAGGTTATAAATGGCTAAAAATCCAAAGAAAAAAGGTAAGAAACAAAACTATGAGGTTGGTTACGGTAAACCTCCAGAACAGTTCAAGTGGCAAAAAGGTTGTCCCAGTCCAAATCCAAAAGGGAGACCTAAAAAAATACGCACCCTCAAAGAGGCATTACAGGTTTCATTAAATACAGAAATCAATACAAAGACTGAAACCGGAGAAATAAAGAAAATATCTTGCGTAGAAGCACTTGCCAGACGCACCTTAGCAGATGCGATTTCAAATGATGGTCCGACTCGTAGAATGTTATATCGTTACGACATTTTTAATCTGGTTTCAAAGGAGCCTGAGATTGAATATGACAAAAACGAAACCGAATTGCTACAAGTTCAAGAAGAATACGGGAAACTTCTCAAACAATGGGCTGAAATGCCGGTAACTGTGAGAGAAACGTTGAGAAAAATTCTTACAGAAGCATTACGCGATATATTAAACAACAAATTTCAAGAGGAGAATTAAGATGACATTAACACAAAATGAAAAACGCAAACAATGGCTAACAAGAGGTCCCATACAACGAGCAATTGACCATGCAAAACTTAGGGCAAAACTTTTTTCCAAAGCACAAAATCTTGATAAAGATACAATACTTGTCAGTAAGATTAAAGTTGATGAAATTTACGATTACTCGTTCGCAAGTATTATTGACTTCCCACTTGCAGACATAGAATGTTTTTACAAAACACCGGTCCTTATCGGGACTGATAACGATTTGTTATTTGGTATTAACCAGATAAATTATGCCAAAGAAAAATGGCTTAAAACTGTTAATTGTGTTTACATTGATGCCCTGCAATTTAAGACAATTGATCTTTGCTCATTAGAAGATCAATTTAGTACAAAGCAACAATCATGGCTATATTTCACCTACGAATTATACAATGTATTTATTGATAATTCAGGAGGTATTTCTTTTGAGGAATTTTGCAACGAGCCACGTGAATATTTCAACAAACCTGACAAATTTTCAACAGGTTTATACCAGCTACTTGAAGAAGCAAATCAGTACTGAGCTGAAGCCGTATATTTAATACGGCTTCTCTTTTAACATTTTTCATTAAATGCTCTCAATATTTTGCGAAAACCTTTCTTTTAACTTTGTAATAGCATCAGGATGATAGCAATCACAAGATTCTTCAACATCATCCCATTTGTTAAATGTTTGTATATTTTTTAACAACAATTCAAAAATTTCTGAATTGTACCAGTCTTTGTACATGCCCTCAATGATAATTTCGTCAGTATCAAATTTTGTTATATTAACTTTATTCAAGATATTTTCAACAAAAGATAAATTCTTACGTTGAATTTGGTGTATTAAGATATTGCCGTTATCGCTTAAATAAGGATTGGCAAACCTGTCAACCAGGGTATTAAAATCCTTACTGTATTTTAAATTTGCTCGTCTTACAACTGTATTTTTACCAACTTCAAAACTTACAAATAAGGTAAATAAGCATAACTCAAACGTAAAAACAGGACCGATTTCTGAAAAATCAGCATCAATCGCAAGGGTAAAACTGTGTCTTGGATGAATTCCAATTTGAATCAGTGAATAAATTAAAAACGGAAACCACGCAAAATCAACTGTAATTCCGTATGGATCGTTTAAAAAGTCAAAATTATATAATTTTAAAAACTGAGATGTAAAATACCATTTTTCTTTATTTTGTCGTCTTGGTTTGTATTTTGGTTTTCCTTCTCGTTTGACATTTTGGAGTTTTATCATTTCGTCCCACAAAACAGGCTTATCCGTATGGTCATCCCAAATTCTTACATCAGTAATATTAAAACACCCCCAAAAAGGTTCTATTGAATATTCAAACGCATAAACTAAATCATTCCATAATTTTCTAAAATTAGTACTCGCAATATAAATTTTATTCCAATGACCAAAATAGTTGTTTAGTTGTAATTCCCATTTTTTGAATTTTGACAACCTTCCATGCATTAACAATTCACCGTTTCCATAATGTATTTTAAATAGTGAATTTTTAAAATTAAAAGAATAAAACTTATTTTTTGTCATTTTATACCTCTTGGTCGTAATACCATCTATCACTTAGCTTCTTGCCTATTTCAAGCAGAGGTTAAGAAATATGTTCAGGATATGTATTTTATCCTTGCAAAAATTACAATTATAATATAGCATTAGTAATCATAAGTATTTAATACTAAATCAAGGTATCATAAAGGTTACTCTAATACAAGCTAATGTCAACTATGAACTATTTTTTAAATTTAATACTGAAACTAAATTTAAATTATTGATAAGAATTATGTTACAAGACTTGAAAATATTTTTTACTGGAGCGATAGATGATTGTGTAAATTATAATTTTATCAAAATGATGTTATTACGCGTTTTGAGGTGAATTTAAATCAGAAAAAAGGATAGAATTAGGTCAAAGAAATATGCATGAATACGAATTTTTACCATTTGTAAATAACAAAGCCTTCATTTATAAAGATTATGTTTTTGATAAAAACAGTCATAGGATTTGCATAAACTCTCAAGGAGATGTTTTATTTGAACTTCCGAAGGGAGTAAAATGTTTTTCTTACGAAGACGAAGATGTACTATTTGCCAGTAATGAAAAAGGATTATATGCTCTTATTGATAATAAGGGTAATAACCTTACCGGATATATCTATGATGTAATTCTAGGTGGCATGGAAGAAGGATTTTTTGAAGTTAAAAGAGATGGTAAACATGGGCATATCGATATATGTGGCAATGAGGTAATTCCTTGTATATACGAAGATGGAACCTTCTTTTCAGAAGGGATTGCCCCGGAGAAACTAAATAATAAATGGGGATGTATAGATTCTAAAAATAATATTATAATCCCTTTTGAATATGAAGATTTATCTGTCTGTTCAAATAACAGAATTTGTGCAAAGAAAAATGGGCTTTGGGGTTGGATAAATAAAAATAATGATGTAATTGTTGATTTTAAATATCAAGATTTGGTAAGTTATGCTTCAAGATATTGTAATGCATTTCCTGCTAAAATTAATAATAAATGGGGACTTATTGATAAAACAGGTTCAGTAGTTGAAAATTTTGTTTATGATGAATTTGAATATTGTTCAGAGACAGGTAGATACTACGCATTCAAAAAAAAGAAACATTTTGCATTATATGATACTGTAAAATTAAAATTTTTAACTGATTTTATATATAACGAAATTGGGGATTTTAGTTATAATCATTTTAGAATTAAAAAAAATAGAAAATACGGGTATATTGATATATTTGGAAAAATTATCGTAGAACCAATATATCAAGATGCCGAAGAATATTTTTCAGAAGGTATTGCCATTGTAAAACTTAAAAATAAATATGGTGCAATAAATACATCGGGGAATGTTGTTATTCCGTTTGAATATAAATCGTTGTTTACTTCTCATGATGGTATGCTTTTGGCAAGAAAAAATCTGAAAGAAGGATTTATTGATAGAAAAAATAATATAATTATTCCTTTTGGCAAATTTAGTTGTTTCCCAAAAAGTTTCAGCAATGGATTTGTAAATGTTTGGACAATGAAAGATGGTGATTTTTATATAAATCGTAAAGGTGAAAAACTAGAGATAAAACTTTAATTATACACAATTCGTCCGCAAGTGGACGTTAAATTCTTGCAGGTGATTATGTTAAAAAACAAATTATACAGTTTTATGGCAATTGAACATGCAGATTATGCATTTGATTTATGTGAAGAAAAAGAGTACATTTTAAAATCATTAGAACAATTAACTCCTAAAAAAGTTAGGTCAGTAAAATAAAAAAGAGATTAAAAATGAAAAATCAATCAAAACAATTAAAAAGATTAAAAAAGGAAAAAGATGTTTATTTGACAAAATATATTTTTCAAATAGTAAAATTCCTTAAATCAAAATGAAATGAATACAAGCTATGAAGGTATTGAAGTATTACCTTTTGATTTACCAATACCTGAGTATACAAAATTATTAGAAAACGGTGATGGGAAAAATGACAAATAGTGAAATTAAAATAATTACTCAAATTAATAATATTATATATTATGTTGACAAAGGCACAAATCCTCAGCTTAACGTTGCTCATAATGATATAGATTCACATGACAGTCGCAATTATAAACCATTTCTAAAAATCAATTTAAATAGTTCTGTTAATTCTAATTTTAAACGCCTAATTTCGAGTTGCGATAGTCCTAATAAATTTTCAAAATTAGAGATGAAATTACAAAATAAAATAAGAAAAGATCTTCTAAAAACAATGATAAAATATAATAATGAAAATATTTCATTATATGAATATGGAATTATATTATGGAATGAATTGAACTCTGATAATCATCCAGTATATTATGAAACTTCAGATCAACAACTTGCTTGGATAACTGCTCCTTTAGATTCGGAACAAACAGGTTTACCTATGCGAGTTGAGTTGGTTCTTCAACGTTTTGGAAAAATTGAAAATCAACCGGTATATATAATTGTTCAAAATGATTATGAAAAACAAGGTAATTTTAATTGGATAAAAATGAAATTAGACGGTACAATTATAAATGATGTAAATCCGGTCTTTTCAGAAGCTGAATTTGAAAAACTGAAGGAGTGGATTGAATTAAATAAACTGGCGATACTGTTATATTGGACTCAAGAAGAGATAGGTTATATGGAAATTCTTAAATATATTCATCCAATAGATAAAAATGAAGATAAAATTAAATGAAATTGACTGAACAAAAACATAAACCATTGAATAAAGAAAAATACACGTGTAATTATTCTAATACTCATCGCCTTATGGCAATTGGGGACATACATGGTGACGTGTTTAAACTCAATAGATTACTTGAACAAATTAATCCTACTTCAAATGACACCTTAGTTTTTCTCGGAGATTATATTGATAGAGGCGAAAATTCAAAAGAGGTTATTGAGTTGCTTTTAAATCTTTCACAATGTTTAAAATGTATTTTTCTGAAAGGTAATCATGAGAATATGCTTCTTAATATAAAGAATACTAAGTCAAAAGAGGCTTATGCTCATTGGTATTTATCCGGTGGTGATAGAACACTAAACTCCTACCAACACTTTGAAAAAATTTTTGAATTGCATGGCAAATTTTTTGAAAACTTACAAAATTATTATCAAACTGAGGATTATTTGTTTGTGCATGCGGGGATTAGAAATGGTAAAGTTTTAGAAGAACAAACCATAGATGATTTGTTATGGATACGAGATGACTTTATTTATGGGACTAGTAAATTAAAACAAAAAATAATTTTTGGACATACACCATTTTATGATCCTTATATTGCGGAAGATAAAATAGGAATTGATACAGGATGTGGGTATGATAACGGATACTTAACTTCTATTATTTGTGGGAAAGAAAATTTTATAACCAGCGAATGATATAAAAAATATTTCAAAATAGAATTTAATTCTATAAGACATTTAAGAGTTTTTTAATTTTACCTCAATAAAAAAATAGAAATAAAAAAATAATTGAACCTCAGATGAATAATATGTTTGAAATTAAAAATAGATATGTTGAATATAAAGTATAAAATTGTAGGACTACTCATTGTATGCAGAACTTTTTCATCTGCCAATAGAATAGCCCCACAAACGTTATAATATATTTTGAACAAAAAATCAAGTTATCATTCTGGATATATGTGGCAACTTCATTCACTAATTGGTTCATCATAAAGTAAGTTAAAAATTCTATCTCTCAATCGATTATTGACATCTCTATCTAAAGATATCATATTAATAAATTTTTCTTTAATAATTTTCTTTTTACTTATATTGTCATTAATTATTTGTCGAAGTTGTTCTTTTTTATTTTTTGTCAAATAGTTGAGATACTCAAGTTTAAATTTACTGTAATCAAAAGTTTTCATATCTATTGCAAACAAGAAATAATTATCTGTTTTAAAATCTTTATGATTTGTATATTTCAAAAACAAATCTGGCTTTTTTAATTTTTCAAAATTAAGTAAATTAGCAATGGTCTTTAAAACATCATATATCTCATCTAATCCAACAGGATTATTTGTAAAACCATTACGCATTGTTGGTTCTGATATTTTTAATTCATTATATTTAATAATTCTTTTTTCAATTTCTTCTACTAATTTTTTTTCATATTTAATGTAGGGGCTAATAATGTTATTAAGGCAAGCGTGTTGATATAACTCATGCTCAAAATTATTCGTAAGTTCAGTAATAATTAATTTTTTAATTCTATTTTGGGTTTTTGTGTCTGATAATTTATGAATAAAACTATATAATTTTATTGCAAAATTTGATTTTTTATCAATTATAAAAGAGGATATTGTTATTTGAGGATCTATTTGTTTTATAATACTTGAAATTTCATCGGTAAATCTTGTTACTTTAATTTTATCGGTTTCAATATCTTCTTGTATTTTAGAAGAATTATTCACTATATATATTAAAAAATCTACTAAAACTGTCGAATTCAAATTCGTATTTCTGTGTGACTTATTGTGATTATTGATTATGAAATTAAGTAAATAAAATAATAAATTATTAGTAGTGCGAAAATTTTCATACCAACCATAATTTATAATTAACTTCAAATAATTTTTAATTACAATTGTTATTTCATTTTTAGTTAGTGGTAAAACCTTAAATATGATAAAAAATTTGTTCAAATATTCTAAATACTTATTACCGTGTGAACCATCTTTGCACAAATCAAAGTGAATGATTGAATTTATAAGGTTATTATATGCATTTAATAATTTAATTTTGTCAGAATCATCATTTAAAGGTAACTCTTTAATTTTATTCGTAAATGTTAGATTATTTAAATTTGAAGTTTCTGAATATTTTATAATCAAAAGTAAATCTAAAAAGTCATATTTATATTTATCTGTAGAGAAAACATCATATAAATTTATATGGTTTTCTTGAATATTTATACTATTAAACGCTGTAATCGTATAATGTGTGCATAATTTTTGAAATTCTTGATAATTATCTATGAAAATATAATTTTTTGTAAATGTATTGTATATATCTTTTAAACAAAATTGTGTTTGTGAATTTTCAACATTTCCTTTGAGAATTTTATTGTCTAAATTTTGAATATGTTTAAAATTTAATATATCTTCGATTATATTTCTTTCTTCATCAGATAATAACTTTGTTATTAAGTTTGGAATATTAATTGTCCATATTTCTCTTTGCATATTACCAAGTTCTTCTTTTCTCTCGTCAGAACTATCATAATAACAATCTCTGTAATAGTAAGAAAATGCAACTTTTCTATTAAATTCAGAAATTATAAAGATAAAATTATTACCATTTTCTTTTGCTTTAAACGATATCTTTTTTAAGATATTATAAGCTAATTCATATCTATGTAATTTTAATAAAATATAAACTTTTTCAAATACATTTACCGAATCTATATTTTTATTTATATATTCATTAACAAAATTATCATCAGTAATATTTCCTAGAACCTTTTCGGCTTCAATATAATTAAATTCATCAATTAAGTTTATAACTTTATAATCTGTTATTTTATCTGTTGGTATTATTAGTTTATTTTGGGTTACTACTTTATCGTTTATCCATTTTGTCGCTTCAACCTTTTTTATACCTAAATTTGATAACAATTTTTTTGTCTCTTTTGTTTTTTTCGTTTGCCTATTTAATAAAATAATAAATTCCTGTATTTTTTTATTATTCATGGATGATAATGTTCCATAATAACAACCCCAGTAATTATCTAGAACTCTTGATATATCTGTATCAGATAAAAATTTCAGATATTTGGTTGGCAATAATCTTTGATAACATTGTTCTAAAATATTCGGAGACGCATTTTTGATGAAGTAAAGTAACTTATATAGTTGTTTTCCTTTTTCATTTTTTAGTGTTTTAAGTTTGTTGTCTATATTTTTTTCTTTAACATAATTTTCAATATGAGTTACTAATTCATTAAAATTTATAATACGAATACCTTTTTTATCAAAGTATTTTCGTTTCAATTCATAATCATTTTCAATATCATCAATCTGTAATAGATATGCTTCTCGTTGATTCTGTTGCAGAATATTATTTACCCAGGAATAAATTTGATTTACATTTGGATCATCTGCAGAAAACCCAACAAATAAAACTGTATTTGTCGCAAATAATGATTTAATAAAAACTTCCATCAATCTATAATTTTCAGAATATTTTATATAATCATCTTCTTTTAAAACAATATTTTTATATTTAAAGTCTCCATGCATTTTAATTATTGCATTATTATTACCAATTCTAGGAATATCTTTATCTTGGGCAATTATCGAATAAGGCATAGATAATTTGTTAGAAGTTTTTTCTAATAAATCATCGTAATTTGTTGTAACAAAATACTTTGGCATAAATTCTTTAAATAAATATTCATTTATACTATTGGGTTGCCATTCACCATCTAGAAAATTTTTGATATTATCCTGAAAAGATTTCGGGTTATCATTGTAATAATATTGAGCAATTTTCAAATATTCATTTTGAGGAATATCTTTTTCTATTTTTAATTCTTTAGATATTTTATCTATTAATGCACCCCATGTTGGCACTCCTGAATTTGCAGAAACGCCAGCACCTACAAATACTACGAGAGTTTTTTCTCTTATTGCTTTTTGAATTTTGATGATGTCATTTATAATGTGGTTCATATGTTAATAATATTAAAAATACAAAAATGGAGCAAATAAGATACTTTATTTTATCAAGATGAAAGTTTTAAAGGTGAAAAATACATATTTATGTTTCCGCGATAAAGATCATCAGAAATTTCTATTTCATTATTATTTATAGAATTTTTAATTTTAGGTATGGTTGATAATACTAATCTTATTAAACGTATTGATTTATAAGCTTCATCCAAAGTCGATTTATATTTATTAAAAATCTTTATATCATATACATCATCGACAAAAGAATGAGAAATTTTATTACGACATTCATGTAATTCTTTTTTCCAAATATTAATAATTTCTTTGCCCGTATCATAACCATCTATTGGTTTAAATCCTTTGCTAAACAATTCTTGTAGTAATGTCATTGGGCGTGTTTTTTCTACATTATTTAATTCAATATTCATTTTTTTGGCAAATTCTATTATTGCATCTTTATCAAGTTGTTCAACAAATATTTTATATAGGGTTCTACAAAAATTATGGTACATCGTTTTTGTTGGCATCAAAAAAGGATGAAAGTATTCAGGACGATCTTCTTGACTAAATTCAAACATATTTTTAAATAAACTTTTTGCACAAATAATAATGAACATATCATTAATTAATTTCATTTCATCAAAAAATGCAGAAAAAATAGAAATTCCAACTGCAAAATCTCCCATCACACTTTTATAATATGATATATCAGGAACAAAATCTTCTTGATTATCAAATAAATGAGAATAAAAATAATATTGATGTTTAAGTGATAATTTTGCTAAATCATGAGGGAATATTGTTATAACATTTTCATTAGTTTTACAATTATATGCTAATCCGAAATGATTTAAATAAATATTATTTTCATCTTTTTCATTCGTACAGTTATCTATTTTATAATATATTGAGCCTGTGTAATCCATGTTATAAACCAAATACCTGGGATCATAAAGAAATCTATTTAAAACATCAATTCTAAAATATAGAAAATGTAAATGGGGCATTCCTTCTAGTAACATTTTATTAAATGGTGCTAATTTATTATATCGATCTTTATTTCTTATATATTTTTTTATTATATGTGAAGTTGGAAATAATGATATTGGAGGCAATATATTATCACAAACCAATTTAATGCAGTTTCTTTCATCAATTTTAATTTCGTCCAATATTTCTGGTTTATAAGTATTTGGTAAATTATTTATGAAATCAATTTTTTGTTCTAATGGAATATTTAAATCGAAATTTTTCACGAAATGATTAGTATTGCAATAATATACATCCAATGAATTATCTTTTATTAGTTCTATAATAATATTTTTTATTTCACATATATTTGAATACTGTTCATATAACTGAGTAATGGTAAATCCATTATAATCTTGACTATTTAAATAATATTTTAATATATGTTTTAATAATTTATTTTTCATATTTTTATTATACAAAAATTTGTACAATTCTAATAATTATAAATTCAAATTTTACAATTAAAATATGTCAATAATATACTATTTAAGTTAACAATTATAAAATAAATATTCCCTGTTAATTCAGTGTAATTTCAGTGTTATAAAATTTGTCAATCTCGCAAACCGCTTTTATTGAGTGTGTTTTCAGGAATTTTTTATATTATTTTTTAGAGATTGGTGCTTGTGATACTAAGAACACCATTTTATGACTTTTAAGACAATTTAATGTTTATATAAATTTAGATTTGAGATTGTTGGTTGTCAACTTGTTCTATTAGTTTGTTTTTGTCTTTTGCATAATAAAATTTTCTGGGTATTGAATATAAAAGGGTAATAAATATTATAAGGAATCTGCTTCCCAGTCTAATTGTTATTGAAGTAATTGTTGGTATATTAAATTTCATCAAACAATTAGGTGTTCTTAATTGATAAAGATAATACAATAGGGTCAAAAGAACTGATTTTAAGGATTAAAAATTCTCCCAGTTAAGGCTCTTTTTTAATGGAGCGGGCAACGAGACTCGAACTCGCGATCTTCTCCTTGGGAAGGAGACATTCTACCACTGAACTATGCCCGCACAAAATTACATATTTATTATACCACAATCTACTTTTTTGAAAAAGTAAATTTCCACTAAAATTAAGGTCATAAACCCTGAAAAATTCTACATTATTTCTCTATTTTGAAAATTTTCTTGTTGAACAATGCAGATAAGTTTATTCATAAATGCTTTATATCTTGCTCTTACAGCTTCACCGGATAAGACAATATCAGCATCTTTTTTACAAGGTCTAATATAGATTTCGGCTTTTTGTGATGCGTTTTTATAAATGCCATCAGCTGAATCGCCTAAATCTCTTTCGGCAGCCCTTACATAGAATCTATCTTTTTGAACTTTCTCTTCTATATCAACATATATTTTGAAATCAAAAGCATCTTTGATTTTGTCTGTCAATGTAAATAATCCTTCCGAAATAACGATTTTGGAAGGATTCGCCAATGTATAGTTATCAAATCTTTTTGCTGTACCTGACATGTCATATTTTGGTAAATAAACAGATTTGCCAGACAATAATTCTTTAATATGTTTACTCATTAATTCCAATTCAAGAGCATGAGGAACATCAAGGTCATAATGTTTTGCAAATTCGGCAAAGCTTCCTGCAGCCTTTACCATGTCAGAACGGTCATAATAATAATCGTCTGTATTTACTCTTGTAATGGCATTTTTGATTTCAAACTCAGTCGCGAAAGAGTTAATTGTTTCTATAATATCTAATGTAACAGTAGATTTCCCGCTTGCTGTTTCCCCCGCAATCCCAATAGATGCGGAACGAGTAACGTGTCCGGATAAAAATCTTGCTAATTTAGAGATAACTTCCGGTTTATAACTCAATAAAATCGACCCATCAGAATTTATTTCATCATTAAAAATCTTTTTTAATTTCTCTTCAACAGCCTGAACTCTGTTATATGGAGTGGAAACGTACATTTTTCTAGAGTGTTTTGCAGCTTGTTCAGTAGCATGTGAATTGTGCAGTATGTATTCTACCATTACTATCCTTTTTCGAAAATTATTATACTACATTCATAGTCTTTTCATGACTATATCAGATTTAAGTGAAAAAAAAAATATTTTTTGACTAAATATTAACTTTAGTAAATATATTTTAACAATTGCAAAATTTTCAATAATATATTCCAAATTTTGTATATTTCTTTTATGTTATAATTTTTCCATAAAAGTAAGTAAATACGGAGAGAACTTATGAACGTAAATAAAAATTATCAAAATATTGCAGACAGCTATTTGTTTTCTACAGTAGCTAAAAAAGTTAGTGAATTTTCAAGTAAAAATCCGGAGAAAAAAGTTATTAAACTTGGTATTGGTGATGTTACTTTACCTTTATGTAAAGTTGTTGTTAATGCTTTAAAATCAGCTTCTGAAGAAATGGGTGTTAAGGAAACATTCCACGGATATGGTCCGGAACAAGGTTATGACTTTTTAAAATCCAGTATTCAAAAATATTATCAAGGACATGATGTTAATTTAGATTTAGATGAAATATTTATTTCAGATGGTGCAAAATCTGATTTGGGTAATATTTTGGATTTGTTTGCAGTTGATAATACTGTTCTAGTTCCAGATCCTGTTTATCCCGTTTATGTTGATACAAATACAATGGCAGGAAGAAAAATTGTTTATATTGATGCTAATGCAGAAAATAATTTCTTACCATTGCCGGACAAATCTATTAAAGCTGATATCATATATATTTGTTCTCCAAACAATCCTACCGGTGCAGTTTATAATAAAGAACAACTAAAAGTTTGGGTTGATTATGCTAATGAAAACAATTCTATTATTCTTTTTGATGCGGCTTATGAATGTTTTATTACAGATGAAAATCTTCCTAGAAGTATTTATGAAATTGAGGGCGCAGAAACTTGTGCAATAGAATTCTGTTCTTTTTCAAAAATGGCAGGATTTACCGGTACAAGATGTGGTTATACAGTTGTTCCTAAAACATTGGTTTTTGATAAAATGTCATTAAATAAAATGTGGCTAAGACGTCAAACGACTAAATTTAATGGTGTTCCTTATATTGTTCAAAAAGGTGCAGAAGCTGTATTTACACCAGATGGACAAAAAGAAATTCAAGAAAATCTTAATTACTACAAAGAAAATGCAAAGATTATTTCTGATACCTTAATAAAACATAATATTTGGCATATTGGTGGAAAACACTCCCCATATATTTGGTTAAAATGTCCAAACAATATGACTTCTTGGGAATTCTTTGACTACTTGTTAGAAAATGCTCAAGTCGTAGGTACTCCGGGGTCAGGTTTTGGTAAAAATGGCGAGCATTATTTTAGATTAACTTCTTTTGGTAGTAGAGAAAATACAATTGAAGCTACTCAAAGATTGGATAAATTATTCAGTTAATCTTTGAAATAGAACATATTGACAAATTTACACGCTCCTGTTACAATCATAGCAGGGGTGTGTAGGGTATGATAAATACGTTAGCAAAGCAAGATTTAATCAATAGAAATTATAATCATATTTATGCTCATGAAATGGCTCATAAATCTGCAGGCGGACAATTTGCCGGTGCAATTTCTATTGAAAGAAATTCTGAGGGAATTCCTGTATCTGGTCATGTTCCAATTCAAATGCCAACTTTGAATAAGAAAAACCCACAACAAACAATTGACCATGCAAATACTGTAATTCGTGCTGCAATGGCTCCATCTGACCCATCAGGTCAAGATTATAAGGTTGCAAATCAAGCATCGCAAATCAAAATGCAAGCTCAAGCTCTTAAAAACAGAAATCAGGGTAAGAAGTTAGACGTTCAAGCTTAGGTTTACCACGGGTAGTCATCTGGAATTTTCCAGTCATTCATTTGAATCATTTTTGTACAATAACCACAATTTGTACAACCCTTAACACATGCCCACGTATCCTTTTTTAATCCTTCTTTTGTACCGTCCCACTTAAATACATACGGTTCGACAAAGTCTGCAGATTGTACCACCTTATCAGAGGAATTTTTATACTTTGCAAATTGAATCGTGAAAGTCTTTCATTAAAAGAGGCACAATTTATTGCAAAGATTTTGGATTATAAGTTGGAGTTTATTGATTTGCAAAAGTAGTTTTTAACTCTCTAGACTTCCATTTATTTTTAAAATACAATCTGATTATGAAAGAATATGATTTTTATGTTGTTCCGACACCTATCGGGAATTTAGGGGATATAACACTTCGGGCTATTGATGTCTTGAATTCGGTTGATTTGATTGCGTGTGAAGATAGTAGAGTTACGCAAAATTTGTTAAACCATTTCAATATCAAAACAAAATGTCTTTCTTATCATAAATATAATGAAAAAGAACGCATTTCGCAGATTGTTGAATTTTTAGAAGGCGGTAAGAAAATTGCGTTGGTTTCTGATGCCGGAACTCCATTAATTTGTGACCCTGGGTCTGTGATTGTTAGAGAATTACGTAAAAGAGGTTTTTCTATTACTTCGCTTGCAGGTGCAAATGCTGTTGTAACTTTCTTATCTCAGGTTTCTCGAGTTGATGAAAAGTTTACTTTTATCGGCTTTTTACCAAAAACCACGGCTCAGATTGAAGATGTTATTAAAGAACATGAATTTCAAGATACTGTTTTTTATGAATCGCCAAATCGAATTATGAATACGTTAAAAACTATTCAGTCCGTTCGACCAGATGCAAAAGTTGCTGTTGGTAGGGAATTGACAAAAGTTTTTGAAGAAGTTGTTGTTGATGATATTACAAAAGTTATTGAACATTTTGAAAATAATATTGTCAAAGGTGAATTTGTTGTAATGGTTTTCCGCAGTGACGATAATTTTGAAGATTCTGAAATTTTAAATAAGGTTAAAGTTTTGCAAGACAAGGGATTTAGTGCAAAAGATATTTCCGTAATTCTATCAGAATTATATTCTTTCAATAAGAATAAAATTTATAAAATTGCAATTGGTAAATAGTTGTAAATAATTTGTACTTTTTTTGCGATTTATGCTACAATTTTGTTGGAGAATAGTGAGAGAGTTTGTAAGGAATATATTCTTGAAATTTCATATATCAAAAAAACTTTTATCAGCAATAATCTTGGTCTTATTGACTCAAACTTCCAGCTTTTCAGCAGATGATGTTTGGGGTGAAATGGGCTTGATGGACGATGCTGTAAAGAGCAATACGGATTATGCAAACACTATTTTTGACAAATATACAAGTTACACCGAAAACCAAAACTCTAACACTCCGGATTATACGCAGGGCAAGTATCCTACGGATTTGTCAAGTCAAAGTTCTTCTGGCAATACTTCTTTAGATAAAGAAAATAAAACTATTAAAAATATTGAATTTTATGGCTTAAATTCTATTCCTCCACAAGAATTGTTAGAAAAAATGCAGATGAAACAAGGTAGTGAATATACCAGAAGTAAGATGCAGTCTGACTTAAAAACAATTTATGAAACAGGTTATTTTACTGAAAAAATGAAAGCTATTCCGTCTGTAAATGGTGATGGAACTGTTTCTATCAAGATTGTTGTAGAAGAAAATATTCCGGTAAAAGATTTTACAATTGAGGGCAATACTGTTATTCCAACAGAAGATATTTTAGCAACATTTAATGGAATGAAAGGTAAACCTCAAAATATTTCCTTAATCAATCAAGCTATTGCTCAAATTCAAGATTTATACAGCTCAAAAGGTTATATTCTTGCAAGAGTTGATTCTGTAACAGATGACCCAGATGGTACAATCAACGTTAGTATTAAAGAGGGTATCATTGACAAGATTATGATAGAGGGCAACGAAAAAACAAAAGATTATATCGTTGCAAGAAATATTCTTACTGAGCCGGGAATGATTTATAACGAAAATTTAATCAAAGAAGATTTGGTTAGGTTGTACGCAACTCAAGCATTCAAAGATGTAACAAGAGAAATTGAGCCTAGTGAAGATGTTCCTGATGCTTATGATATTACGATAAAAATTCAAGAACAAAGAACTGCAAGTATTTCTGTTGGCGGTGGTTTAGATACTGTTACCGGTTTGTTTGGGTCAATGGGTATTTCTGAAAATAATTTCCGTGGAAGATGTGAAAGACTTTCTTTGACAGGCTTGGTTGGTACCGGTGTAATTCTTAATGATTCATCTGTAAAAGACCACATGAATATTCAAGCGGAATTGAGTTATTTCAAGCCATATTTTTACAATGCTGATACTTCATTGAATACAAGATTATTCTTTAGAGATTTTGGTTCTTATCAAGTTCCGTTGGCGGTCGAAAGAAGATATGGCGGTGAAGTTACTGTCGCTCACAAGTTGAAAATAAACAGACATGCAAATGCTACTTTCAGTGTTGGAGCTGAAAATATTAGTGTTAAAGAGGGGGATTTCAACGGAATTTCAGCCTTGTATAACAGATATAATATTCCGATTTCAGAACGTGCTAAACAGTTAGAGGGCGGTTTGTTCTTATCTTTAAGTCCTGCATTATTGTATGATACAAGGGATTCTGCTACTGTAACAAGACATGGTACAATGGCAAGTTTGAGATTTGATGAAAACCTTGGACTTAACGGATTTGATAAAACTAACGGCAAGTTAACAGGTATGATTAAACAATATATTCCTGTTGCAAAGAAATCATCTTTATCTTTCACTGTTAAAGGTGGAGGTGCAATTCATGGGGATATACCTGAAGTTATGGCATATCGTTTAGGTGGTCCTTATACTGTTAGGGGTTTCAAAATGAGTGGTGTTGGTACAGGTAACGCATTCATTATGGGTTCAGCAGAGTTTGCAACTCCAATCCCGTTCTTGGATAGAACAAGGATTGCTTTCTTGAACAACTTACGTTTCACTGTTTGGGCTGATGCAGGTAAAGTATTTGACGGAACAATTTCAAACAAATTGTATGACAGACCTGAGTATGCAGTATCTGCCGGTATTGGTTTGAAAGTATTTATCCCTGGAATGGGGCCGTTGTCAGTTGATTATGGTATTCCACTTACAAACCCTGGACATAACGGTTCTAAAAACGGATACTTTACATTTGGTGTAGGTGATTTACTATATTAATATATAAAATAGGAGGAACTATGAAAAAATTAAAATTAATGGCAATATTAATGGCTGCCGGTTTGGCTCTTTCTTTTGGTAATAGTGCAAATGCAGAAGTTGGATTTATTAATTACCAAAAAGTTTTAGATAATTATCCTGCTGCACAACAAGCTGTTAAAGATTTAGATGCCAAAGGTCTTGAATTGCAACAATATATGCTTGAAAAAGAAAAACAATACAAATCTTTGGACACTCCATTAAAGAAACAAAATTTTGAAACTCAAACAGCAACAGAATTCAATGCAAAACAAGATGCATTGATGAAATTGAGAAATGATAAAGAAAATCAAATTATGACTCAAATTCAATCTGCAGCTAAAGCTATTATGGTATCTCAAAGACTTGATGCAGTTCTTTCTGATCAAGTTATATTTGTTGGTGGTGTTGATATCACTGATTTAGTTATTCAAAAATTAAAAGGACAATAGATTGAATAAAGGCACTAAGACAAAAGGTTCTAAGGCTCTAAGAAAATCTTAATGCCTCAGTACCTTTGCATCTTAGTATCTTAAAGGTGGTATTATGAAATATTCAGATGACGGAACGCAATATCATATCGGATTAAAAGAGGGTGACGTTGGTAAATATGTAATTTTACCGGGGGACCCGAAAAGATGTCAAAAAATTGCTCAATATTTTGACAATCCTCAACTTGTAGCAGATAGAAGAGAATTCGTTACATATACAGGTTATCTTGACGGAGAAAAAGTTAGTGTAACTTCTACCGGTATTGGTGGCCCATCAGCAGCTATTGCATTGGAAGAACTTGTAAAAGTTGGTGCTGATACATTTATTCGTGTTGGTACTTGCGGTGGTATGCAATTAGATGTCAAAAGTGGTGATTTAGTGATTGCTACCGGTGCAATTCGTATGGAGGGAACGAGTAAAGAGTATGCTCCTATTGAATTCCCTGCTGTTGCAAATTTAAATGTTGTTAATGCCATTGTTGATGCTGCTAAGAAATTGGATTTTCCTCATCATATAGGTGTTGTTGAGTGTAAGGATTCTTTTTATGGTCAACATAGTCCGGAAATTATGCCTGTTTCTTACGAGTTGCAAAATAAATGGGAAGCTTGGAAACGTTTAGGTTGCTTGGCTTCTGAAATGGAATCTGCGGCATTATTCACTGTTGCAAGTTATTTGAGAGTAAGAGTCGGTTCTGTATTTTTGACGGTTGCAAATCAGGAACGTGAAAGGGCTAATTTGGAAAATCCTGTGGTCCATGATACAGAAAAAGCGATTAAAACAGCAATTGAGGCTATTAGAATTTTAAAAGGATAAATTTATGTTCGGCAAAAATAGAATGGAATATGTTATAAAATCTTGTTCAGCAGAAGATGCTCAAGCATTGCAAAATCTTTTGAATGAGATGTCTATGAATGGTTGGGAACTCTATAGTATGCACGAAGTTGGAGATGAAGAAGAGTCAGCTCAGTTGAATTGCATTTTTATGAGGGAAGCTAAACCCAATAGCAGTTCTGACGGTGATATTATTAACATTTCCGATTTCAAAAGCCAAATGGAAAAAATGCTTTCTCCCAAATTGACCGAATATGAAAATTGTCTTGAAATTCAATCAAAAATCAGACACGAAAAAGAACAGATAAATAAAATTAAGGCTGAACTTGAGGGCGAAGCTCCTGCGTCTGTTTCAAGAAAAAAATTGAACGACAAAATTTCTGCAGGATTGAAAGAATTAGAAGAATTAAGACACCAGTTGAATAAGGCGACCTCACCTGATTTGATGTATGCAAAACTTCACGAAGAGAAATTGGCTATATATTTGAGTGAAGAGCTTTTGAATTACATTGATACCGATAGAGATTATTCTGGGGAAGAATTGGTTGCGGAAACTGTTAAATCCAGATTGAAAATAACAGAAACTATCGGTTACGTAATTCCAAAGGTCGTTTTTAAAGATGATGAAAACTTAAATACTTGTGAATTCAGTATAAAAATTCGAGGAATGGAAGTATTTAGAGCTGGTGTTTGTCCGAATTATCTAATGTTTTATGCTGATGAATTGCACACAGAACACAAGATTAAAAATTCAATTACCTTAGAAGATGAAATTACCGGAAGAAAAATTATCTGGGTTGAAAAAGATAAAACCAAAGATTTTTGGCAAAAAGGGATTACTCCATCTGAATATATCGCAAAAGCATTAGAGTATGTTGCGGTTAAATATGTTGACGATTTGTTGGATTATGATGATATTGACAAATATTTAGATGTTGTTGAAAAAGAAAATGAATTCCTTGTAGAAAACATTGTTCCGGATATTTTGACATATTCTGATTTGAAATATTTAATGACAAGTTTGATTAAAGAAAGAGTTTCAATTAAAAATATCACTTATATTTTTGAAAAGATTAATGACTTTGCAGATGAAGGAAGTAAAGTTGATATTCTAAATAAAATCAGATTGTCTTTATCAAGACAAATTTGCAAATCTTATGTAAATGAAGACGGTGAAACAATTAGTGCATTTGAGATTTCTGAAAAAACATATTCAGATTTAGTTATGAGTTGCGATGAAACTGAAGATAGTTTGATAAAAATTGACGGAACTTTGGCGGAAAAACTTGCAAATAAATTGATGAAACAAGCAAAAAAATTAAATATTTATGCTCCAAAATTAATTGTTCCTATGGAATACAGGCAAATATTTTTCACCCTTTTGTCTTTGTACATAAATAATATTACAGTTTTGGCACCGGAAGAAATCGGTTGCAATTATAAGATTGAAAGTCTTGGTGAAATATAGTCTTGTAAGTTAGTAGGATAATACGGCACGATTTTCTTTTTTGTAGTACAATGTAGCATGTAAACCACGTATTACAAAAGGAAAGGACTTATTAAATGACTAAACTTTCACCATTACAAATTGAAAGACTTAAGTATCAGCCAAAACTTCCTGCAAGTTTGCAAAATGGTGTTAACTCACTATCTATGGTAGAGGGTGCTGCTACTGAATCAGTTAGGGATCAAGAACAAATTAAAGCTTTATTTTCTAACACTTATGGAAAACCTACAGTAACTTTTGAATCTTCTCCGGTTTCAAAAGAATCTGAAGTTAGAAACGTTGGTGTTATTCTTTCAGGTGGTCAAGCTCCTGGTGGACACAACGTTATTGCAGGTTTGTATGATGCATTGAAAAATGCTAATTCTTCAAACAAATTGTATGGATTCTTAGGTGGTCCATCTGGTATTATTGAAGGTAAATATGTTGAATTTGATGACGAATTCATTAATGCTTACAGAAACACAGGTGGTTTTGATATTATTGGTTCCGGTAGAACTAAATTAGAAACTGAAGAACAATTTGAAAAATCATTAGCAGTTTGTAGAAAATTAAACATTTCTGCTGTTGTAATTATCGGTGGAGATGACTCTAATACAAATGCTGCTTTACTTGCTGAATGGTTTGTAAAACATAATGCAGGTATTCAAGTTATTGGTTGTCCAAAAACAATTGATGGTGACTTGAAAAACGAACAAATTGAAATTTCTTTCGGTTTTGATACGGCTACAAAAACTTATGCTGAACTTATTGGAAATATTGAAAGAGATGCAAATTCAGCTAAGAAATATTGGCACTTTGTAAAAATCATGGGAAGAAGTGCTTCTCACGTAGCTTTGGAAGCAGCTTTGCAAACTCAACCAAACATCACTTTGATTTCTGAAGAAGTTCAAGAAAAGAAAATGTCATTATCTTCAATCATTGATTATATGACAGATATCATTGTTAGACGTGCAAATGCTGGTAAAAACTTTGGTATTGCCGTAATTCCTGAAGGTTTAATCGAATTTATTCCTGAAATGGGTTCAATGATTTCTAACTTGAATGATATTATGGCTTCATTGGAGAGTGATTCAGAATTCGTTAACGCAACAACCATCAGAGATAAATTTGATATCGTTGAAAACAGATTAGATACTGAAAATGCTAAAGTTTACAAATCATTACCAGCTTTGATTAAAGGTCAATTATTAGCAGACCGTGACCCACACGGTAACGTTCAAGTTTCAAAAATTGAAACTGAAAAATTGTTGATTGAAATGATTTCAACAAAACTTGCTGAATTGAAAGAAGAAGGTACATTCATTGGTAAATTCTCAGCACAATCTCACTTCTTTGGTTATGAAGGACGTTGCGCATTCCCATCAAACTTTGATGCAGATTATTGTTATTCATTAGGTTTCAACGCATTTGCATTGATTAGTTTTGGAATGACTGGTTACTTATCATCAGTTAGAAATTTGACTGAGAGTGCCGATAAGTGGATTGCAGGCGGTGTTCCTCTTACAATGATGATGAACATGGAAAAACGTCACGGCGAAATGAAACCTGTTATTCAAAAAGCTCTAGTTAGACTTGACGGTCCTGTATTCAAACAATTACAAGACAATAGAGAAGATTGGGCTATGAATGACAGATACTTGTTCCCAGGAGCAATTCAATACTTCGGACCAAGCTCAGTTTGCGATATAACAACAGTTACTTTACAATTAGAAAGAGCTAAACAATTAGCTTCTGTTTAATTGGATAGATGACATAAAATACTAAAAAACCGAAATTCAGATTCTGAATTTCGGTTTTTGTCAAAATAAATTTTTTATTATTCGTCGTCTTCTATTTTCCAACCGGCATTCATAACTTTTGTCAAACAACCTTTTGCAAGGTCTATGATAGGAGAATTATCATCTGGAGCATTACAATCATCTTCATCAGAAGAGATATCCGTTATTGAGCCGTCACTTGCGACTTGCATTACATAAACATCACGACCGGTGATATTTGGCTCTGATGTTCCGTTAACATCTACTATAATTTTTGAGGTATTACTTTTTGTATCAAAAAACATACAAATAGCTGCGCCATTTACGGTTTGAATACAATAAGATGAATTAAATTCATTTGCACTTTTACCTTTTGTTGAATGATAAGCAGCAGCAACACATTGTCCATCACCATTAATACAATTTTGTTTCATACTTTTGAAATAATTAGCCAAGAAGTATGCAGAACCTTTGCAATCTTCTGAATCAGTACTGGTACAAGAATCTTTTACTCCTCCGGTTGTTTCATAAAAATTCTGAGCATGTTCATCAGACATAATAGAACTTGTTGCATTTGTAAGTTGGGAATAAACTTTTTTCAATTCTGAAACATACAATCTGTTTTTGTAGTTTTTCATAATGGCAGGAATAGTCAATGCGGCAACAATTCCGACAATTCCAAGAGTAATCAAAACTTCTGATAATGTAAAACCGAATTTTTTATTAAAATCTTTTTTCATAAATATCCTTTTATTAGTATTCCATCTTCCAACCGGCATTTCGAACTTTGTTGAAACAGCCTGATGAGTTTGGGTTGCTACAGTTACTCTCGTCTGTATTTCTATAATCCGTAACCGTTCCGTTTTCTTGAACTGTTAAGTAAAAAACATCACGACCGGTGATATTTGGGTCAGCTTGTCCATTAACATCAATGTTTAAATCAATAAAAACTTTGTTGTTTTCGGTATTTCTTTTCATGCAAATGGCTGCACCATTTGTTGTTTGAATACAGTAATCTCCGGCTAATATTCCTGCATTAGCTCCACCAATTGATTTGTATGATGCTGCTGCACATGCATTTGTTCCGGAAGCGCAATTTCTTTTGACTACTTTAAAATACTTATTCAAAAAGTAACCTGCTCCGGCAGTGCAATCTCCACTATCTGCATTCGTACAATTGTTTTCTAAAGATGCTTTTGTTTCATAAAAATTACCTGTATGTTCATCTACCATAATTGCTTGAACTGCATCTGAAATTTGAGCATAAGTTTTTTGTAATTGGGCAACATAAAGCCTGTTTCTGTAGTTTTTCATAACAGCAGGAATTGTCAGAACCGCAACAATACCGATGATTCCTAGGGTAATCAAAACTTCTGATAACGTAAAACCAAATTTTTTATTAAAATCTTTCATAAAAATCCTTTATTAGTATTCCATTTTCCAACCGGCTTCAATAATACGGGTTAAGCAGCCAGCCGCTTTCTCGTATATTCCATTTGCATTATCATTACTACAATTTGTAGCTGCAGCACCAAAACTATTATTTAGAACGAACGGTTTATCAGCTAAATGACCACAACCACTTGCATAATCTGAAATTGTACCATCATTTTGGACGTCCATGGAGAATAAATCTCTTCCTGTAACGTTTGGTCCCTCAGCACCATTTACATCTACTGCAAGGCTCATGCAAGTATTACCTCCATTGAGAAATCCGCAAATAGTTGCCCCTTTTGCTGTTTGGATACAATAGTCACCGCCAACTGTACCAGCATTTTTACCACTTAGTGTTTTGTATGAATCAGAGCTTAATCCTCCAATACATAATTTCCCACCTTTTCCACAATCTTTTCTAATAGGTTCAAGATAATTATTTAAAAAATATGTCAAACCCTCTGAGCAGTCACCATTTATATTTCCGTCACTTTTAACACAAGACCTCGCTCTTGTTTCATAAAAATCATCTACGTGTTCATCATTCATGATTGCAATCGTTGCATCGGAGAGTTGATTGTAGGTTTTTTGCAATGCTGCTGTGTACATCTTGTTTCTGTAGTTTTTCATAACAGCAGGAACTGTTAATGCTGCTACAACTCCAACAATGGTTAATGTTATTAAAATTTCTGATAGAGTAAAACCCTTTTTCATAGTTATCCTTTTTCAATTTATTAGTATGTCATTTTCCAGTTGTCATTAATAATTTTTTGTAAACAACCGGTACCCAATTTATCTGTACCGCAAGTTGCTGCAGTATCCCCGTCGTAAATTTCATTTTTTGCCGCATTGATTTTGAATGTGAACAAATCACGACCACCAACATTTGGACCGTCTGCAGCATTGATATCTAAAAGAATTGTACAAACGGATATTGATTCGCAGTCCATGGAAATAGTTTCGCCACCTTGAAGCTTAATAGTTGCACCGCTTATGTTACTTGTGATTGATTCACCATCATTATTTTCAACATTTGAAATGGTTCTATAAGAATCAGCAAATGCTGCTCCTGCATTTTTTTTTGAAACTTTAAAGTAATTTTGTAAGAATTCTTGAGTATTTGTTATATATTTTGTTTGAGCAAAATACGATACATTACTATCAATACTTGCTCTTTCCAGTGCATCTGAAATTTGTTCATAAGATTTTTTCAATCTTGTTGTATATAATCTGTTATGATAATCCTTCAAAAATCCCGGTAATACTAACATGGCAATAACACCTATAATTGCCATTGTAATCAATAATTCACCAACAGTAAGGGCTTTCCTCATACTCTTAAAATTTCCTGTCTTTAAATACATATTATACATAGATTATACAACTTTTTTTACCTCTTTTCAAGTGTAGAGATGAGTTTGAATTTGTTTGGACAATCATTTTGTAAACAATTCGTAATATACAAATTATGGTGTTTCGTATTGTAAATTTAGTTTTTAAATATCAATCTATAGATTGAACTTTCTATTTTTTTTCTATTTTTTCAAATGAAAACTCTTGATATAAAAGGATTTGAACCCATTTTTAAATGTAAAGTTTTGTAAAAATTATGAATACATGTTTAAAGAAAATCCACAAAAACACCGAAACATGTAGTATAATATATATAGAAGATATACATATTACCAAGTCGCATTTAATAGCCATTAAATATTTTGTTATAATCAAAATAGAAAGGCGGCGAATATATGAGCAACCTACAATTCCAAAATGATTTAGAGAAGTTAACAGAAATTCTCCCCGACAGAATCAGACAACACATATCTTATGAAAACATGCAAGATGTTATTGAAATTGTTTTAGATATTGGTCGTCAGCCTGAGATAAGACATTCTAACGGTAAGATAGAATACATTGATGTTTCAAATGTAGATTATGATGATATTTCATATATTACATCTAGAGTTCAAGAATTCACCTCGGATAACCGTTCAGGTATCCCTGGAACATTACACAGAATTAGTGCAATTCGTAACAGACAAGGTAAAATAGTAGGTCTTACTTGCAGAATAGGTAGAGTTGTAACAGGTACAATTTCTTGTATAAGAGATATCTGTTTACAAAATAAGAGTATTCTATTTTTAGGTCGTCCCGGGGTTGGTAAAACCACAAAATTAAGGGAAATTGCAAGACTTATGGCTGATGATTTGGCTAAACGTGTTGTAATTGTTGATACATCAAATGAAATTGCCGGTGATGGCGATACTCCGCACCCTGCAGTTGGACATGCAAGAAGAATGCAAGTTCGACAACCGGAATATCAAAAAGATGTTATGATTGAAGCGGTTGAAAATCATACTCCTGAGGTTATCGTGGTTGATGAAATTGGAACAGAAGCTGAAGCTCAAGCTGCAAGAACAATTGCAGAACGTGGGGTTATGCTTATTGCTACTGCTCACGGTAATAGTTTGGAAAGTTTGATTAAAAACCCAACATTATCAGATTTGGTCGGCGGTATTCAATCGGTTACTTTGGGTGATGATGAAGCAAAACGTCGTTCTTCACAGAAAACTGTTTTAGAAAGAGAGAAACAGCCGACTTTTGATATCGTAATTGAAATTCTTGACAGAAATACACTTGCGGTCTACAAAGATACTGCAGAAGCAGTTGATTATATTCTTAGAGGTTGGCCAATTCGTCCGGAAATCAGAAAAGTTGACAAAGTATATAATTTCTCTACCCCTGCTTCGGTTGAACCTGTTCCTGCCAGAGTTCCAAATGTAATTGATAAAATCAATGCTCTTGATAACAAAATTGAGCACCCTGAAAGTTTAAAATTTAGTTTTTCAAGACAAAAATATGTCGATGAAGTTAAAAAGTTCAAAAAAATCTACTTATATGCAGTATCTAGAAGTATTGCGGAAAAAGTAATTGAACGATTAGATTTAAATGCAGAAATTACAAGAAATCTTGATGATGCAGATATTGTAATTGCACACAAAAACTTTGTCAAAGGCGGGGCAAAAGTTTTGAGTACGGCAGAAGAAAACAGACTTCAAATTTTCTATGTAAAGACAAATTCAATGGCTCAAATTCAAAAAGTAATCAAAGAAGCTCTTGATATTGTGGAATTGAACGAAAAACAAACATTCTATGATATTACGGAAAAGGCTCTTGATGAAGCAAAAGCTGCAATTGAAAAAGTTTTGGCAGGTGCTAAAGATATTGAGTTAACTCCACAAAATCAACAAATCAGAAAACTTCAACACGAACTTGTTGAGCAACACAACTTGGCAAGTACATCAATTGGCGAGGGTGAAAACCGTCACTTGAGAATTGTTGGAGGTAAAGATTACAAAGAAAAATTGGGATAACCCCATAAATAAATAACAAAGTTTGAACCCTTTCTTGAAGTACGAGGAAATTACGTCATTCTATCACTCTTTGGGGAGGGGTTCCCGTTTGTATATATAAATTTATTCCCTTGTGGTTTAACTTGCGTTAAGTTTTTTTTTAATATAAGATACCTTGTGTAAAAGTGGTACTAAAAAGGAGATTAGACTATGTCAAGAAAACCAATTATTGCAGGAAACTGGAAAATGAATTTACTTCAAGCTGATGCTAAAGCTTTATATGAAGGTATTAAATCATTCGTAGATAAATTTGATGCACCTCAATTACCTACAGTTATTATTGCTCCTGTATTTACATCTTTAAATCAAGTTGCTGAAATTCCTTGCAACTGTGGTTGTGGAGAATCTAAATTATATGTTGCTGCTCAAAACTGTCACTGGGAAAAATCTGGTGCTTTTACTGGTGAACTTTCTGTTGAAATGTTGAAAGATGCAGGTTGTTCTTATGTAATTATCGGTCACTCTGAAAGAAGACAATACTTCTCAGAAACTGATGAAATGATTAACAAAAAAGCTAAAGCTATCTTGGCTGGTGGTTTGATTCCAATCATCTGCTGTGGTGAAACTTTAGAACAAAGAGAATCAGGTGTTACAGATTCTCATATCGCTTCTCAAATTAGAGCAGCTTTAGACGGTATTTCTTCTGAAGATATCGCTAAATCAGTTATCGCTTACGAACCAATCTGGGCTATCGGAACAGGAAAATCTTGTGATTCTGATGAAGCTAACAGAGTTATCAAAATGATTCGTGGAGTTGTTGCAGAAGTTGCCGGTTCTCAAGCAGCGGATTCTATCAGAATTCTTTACGGTGGTTCTGTAAAACCTGCTACAATTGAAGAACAAATGTCAAAATCTGATATCGACGGTGCTTTAATCGGTGGTGCTTCATTAAAAGCGGATAGCTTTAACGATATCATTGAAAAAACAATGAAAGTTGCTGTTTAATTATTGAACAAAACTAAAAAAGATTGATTGACAGTCGAAAAGATAGAGGTTCAAAATATTTGAGCCTCTATTTTTTTAGTTATTTTACTCTTTATTATTGACATGCATTTGTCGTGCCATAATAAGTTATTCCATTGCAAGTTACAATTTTATTAGAAGAAGAGGTTTGGTATCTTTTATCAAATCTTGAAATAGGTGTTGCTGTTGTTTTTTTTGTCACAGTTGTATTTCTTTGACATCTTCTTGGGTAATAATCATACGGAGAGTATGAGCACATACTAGAACAAGAATTATATGCCGGATAATATGAATACACCCTTGGATATCTATATCTTGGTTGTGGTGGTGGATAACCATTATTAAAATTTGGCGGATTAGGTGGCAGTATTTGTCTTCTGTAAATGTTTGGAAATGGATTTGCTGAAAAATTTCTCATTCCAATTGGTTGACCTGCACTATTATATATAACACTTGTCGTGGCATTTGCATTTAGAATCGTAAATCCGATAATTAAAATAGTTAGAAAAATTTTGTGCATATCCATTTCCTTTTATTTGTCAATATTAAATCATAATTATAATTTTTTGTATATTGGACAATTGTTTTTAATTTCTCCTATATAATTAATACGAAAAAAAGAACAGAAAGTTCAAAATCCCTGCTCTTTTTTTATAAAATAAAATTTAATTTTACTTATTAGTTGTAGTAAGTAACACCGTTTCTTGTGTAACTTCTTGTTGTTCTTGCAGGAGTGTAATTTCTATCAAATCTTGATTGTTCAACAACTGCTGTTCTGTTTACTGATCTTTGAGAATAATTTGCATACATTCCAGAGTTCATTCCTCCATTGTAGCTATTATTTCTTCCCATTGAGTTGATTGCATTTGTAATTGCATTTTCTCTTGCAATTGCTCTGCGTCTTGCTTGTTCTCGTCTAATATTTCGAGGAGTAAAACCTGCATTAGAACCAAAATTGTTAATGGAACGACGCATTCCACCGCCGTATGCTCTTGAAATTGGAACACCACCCGCATTAAAAAATACTTGATATGTTGCATTTGCTGGAACACAGCTAAATAAAACCATTACCAACATTACTAAAACTTTTTTCATACACAAATCCTTTTTCTTTTGCTTTTTCGTTTTACTCAAAATACCGCTGAATAGTTTTTTTTGCTAGTTTAAAGAAAAAAAATTTACTGTTCTTAATAAATTTACTCAACAAGAGTAAACCTTAATGTTCCTTTATCATCAACGACTTCATTCCACATTTTGCGAGGTCTAATCCAGACATGATTGTTTGAAAGGGATTTATATACGACCATTTCTTCCATATTTTCAGAATTTTTCCCCAGAGCCATAACTCTGTATAAATTCCCTTTGAAGTGTCTGTAAGTTTTTCCAATAATAATTTTTTGCATAATTTACCTCAACTTTATTACTGCACTGTGACGATAAGGTGTTGCATTCTCTTTCCTGTATGAGAAAAATAAATCGTTGTTGCAGACTGTACAATATGGACAAACATCAATTTTATTTACCCCAATTTCTTCAAGTTGTTTTCTGTTTATATTTTTTAAATCGACATAAATATTTCCCTGTCTGATTTCATAAAGACCACTAAAATTATTTACAGTTTCAGATAGTTTTTGGTAAACTTCTTCTCCTACATTATAACAACAAAATCCAATAGTAGGACCAATTACTGCAACAATATTTTCTGGTTTTGAATTGTATATTTTAATCATTTTTTCAACAGTTTTGGGTGCAATTTTTTCAGTTGTTCCACGCCAACCGGCATGAGCTACTGCTCCGACATTTTGAACTTCATCATACAAAATTACTGGAGTACAATCTGCAAAATTTAGGAAAATTCCAAGGTTTTGATTTCCTAAAATTAGAGCATCTGTATCCGGATATGATTTCTTTGTTTCCTTTGCTATATCTATATTTGAGGTATGTGTTTGTGTTGGTGATAAGAGGTTTTCTTCTTTAATATCTAAATATTTGCAAATAGCTTTTTTATTTTGTTCTATAGAAATGTCTTTCTTTGCGGTATCAATATTTTTACAACAAATGCAGATATCTCGTGTTGTAAAAAAGGCTTCCATATTTTTAATAAAATTGGATTTTAAAATTCTTTTCCCGTCAATTTTTTCAAAATAAAACATGCATTTATTATAGCAATTTTTTACAATAAGTGAAAATTTTAACAAATATATAAATTAAGGGGGCAAGGGAAAAGGAAATAGGGAAAAAAGGAAATATAAATTTAAATCCTTATTTGCGTTTGATTTTACCATTTCGAATTAAAAAACACAATTGTAACAGAATGTAAAGTTAAATTTTAAATAGGCTCAAATCCAGTTATACTGCCCTATATGATATGATATGATATGATGTGAGGGGACTTAGCAATAACTTTTGCCAAAAATTTTTTATATGGGAGTATAGGAAAAAATGAAAGGGGAAAATGCTATGAGTATTGGAAAAGTTTTTGGAAGTATGTGTGGGTACGGAAGTATTAAAAGTGCAGTAAATTTTGCAAAGAAAAAACCTTTGATTGTTGCAGGTGGTCTTGGTCTTGTCGGATTAATCGGTTATAATATTGCAACATCTTCACGCAAGCAACAAACAGAGGCTATGAACCAGATGTTGTATTTGAATAATCCGTTTTTAAATCCGTTTGGTTGGTTTCAACATGCAGTAAATCCGAATTTAAAACCAAATGCTTTGGATGGCCCGTTAGTAAATTATATGGTTGAACGAAATAATGAAAATTATAATAAATATTCAACACCGGAAGAAATAAAAGAACATTATAAAAATGGCGGTAGGGGTGTAATTTTTGATTCCGCAGCATAGATTGAAAGTTTGATTATATAAGGGTTTGAGGTGATTAGCCTCAAACCCTTTATTTATGCAATATTCAAAATTATCAAAAGTTTACTTGACGACCTAAACCCTTGCGTAGTCAAACTTACAGTCATTTGATTTTTTTAAAAATTCTGTCTTGTAAAAAATTGTTAAGAAAAGTGAAAAATTTTTCCAAAAAACATGGCAAATTTGCTTGACTATGAATATTGATGTAATAAGATGAAAGAACATGCAAAAGTAAGTTGGGTGAAGTGTGCCTAAATCTTGGAAGTTTGATTACAAGCGGATTTCACTAACTGACAGAACATTAAAAATTGCAGACATTTACCATTTTGGTAGAGGGTTTACAGCCTTAAGTTAGAAAAATTTTTATAGTACGTACACCATTTTAAAATGAGGTGAATTGATGTCTAAGACAAAATATGCAAAAAGAGTAACACCAATGGGTATTCCTCATACTCGTTTGGATGATTTACCTGACCTTATTGAAGTGCAAAAAAAATCGTTTGAATGGTTTTTAAAAGAAGGTTTGAAAGAGGAATTGCTTTCATTCTCTCCTATTAAAGATTATACAGGCAGATTAGAATTACACTTCTTACCAAATTATACTTTCGACAACGCAAAGTACACAGTTGAAGAAGCAAGAATTCATGACGCAACTTATGCAAAACAATTGCGTGTAATGATTAGACTTGTTAACCGTGATAGCGGTGAAATTAAAGAACAAGAAGTTTACATCGGCGATATTCCTACAATGACTGACAAAGGTACATTCATTGTAAACGGTGCGGAACGTGTTATCGTATCACAAATCGTTCGTTCTCCGGGTGTTTACTTCAAGTGTGACCCATCTCCTACAGGAAAACGTTTATACAACGCAACTATGATTCCTAACAGAGGTGCTTGGTTGAAAATTGAAACAGATTCTAACGATATTATTCACGTTAAAATTGATAAAAACAGAAAAATCTTAGCTACAACATTGTTGAAAGCTATGGGTATCACTGTTTCTGAAATGGAATCTAAATTCACTCACTTTGAGTTCTTGAAAAAGACTTTAGAAAAAGATACAACAGAAACTACAGATGATGCATTAATTGAATTATACAAAAAATTAAGACCTGGAGATCCTGCTTCTCCTCAAGGCGGACGTCAAATCTTGGAATCAAGATTCTTTGATGAAAAGAAATATGATATCGGTCGTGTTGGTCGTTATAAATTAAACAAGAAATTAAACTTAAATATTCCTAAGAACCAAAGAACATTAACAGTTGAAGATATCGTTTCAACAATTGAATATTTAATCAACTTAACTTATGATGAAGGTCAATTAGATGATATTGACCACTTAGGAAACAGAAGAATCCGTTCAGTTGGTGAACTTCTTCAAAACCAATTCAGAGTAGGTTTATCAAGAATCGAAAGAATTGTTAAAGAAAGAATGACACTTCAGGATTCTGAAACATTAACACCATTGAACTTGTTGAATACAAAACCGTTGGTTGCTTCATTGAAAGAATTCTTCGGTTCTTCTCAATTGTCACAGTTCATGGATCAAACTAACCCTCTTGCTGAATTAACCCACAAAAGACGTATTTCAGCATTAGGACCTGGTGGTTTACAAAGAGAAAGAGCTGGATTCGCAGTTCGTGATATTCACCCATCTCACTATGGACGTATTTGTCCGATTGAAACTCCGGAAGGTCCAAACGCAGGTTTGATTGGTTCATTAGCTACACACGCAAAGGTTAACGACTATGGTTTTGTTGAATCTCCATTCTTTGTTGTTAAAGATGGTGTTGTAACAAATGAAGTTGTTTATATGACAGCAGATGCCGATGAAAACTATCGTTGTGCTCCGGCTGATGTTAAATTAACTAAAGACAGAAAATTTGTTGAAAAAGTTGTACCTGCAAGATACAGATCTGAATTTATCATGTGTGATGCATCAAAAATCGACTTTGTAGGTGTTTGTCCAATTCAGATTATCTCAGTTGCAACATCAATGATTCCGTTTATTGAACACGATGATGCTAACCGTGCATTGATGGGTTCTAACATGCAACGTCAAGCAGTACCTCTATTGATTACTGAAAGACCAAGAGTTGGTACAGGTCTTGAATCTCGTGTTGCAAAAGACTCTGGTATGGTTATCGTTGCAGATGTTGACGGTACTGTTGAAAGAGTTGTTGGTGAAGAAATAGTTATCCGTGATACACATGGCAAACCACATATTTATACTCTTATGAAATATGTAAGATCTAACCAAGATACTTGTATCAACCAAAAACCAATCGTTCACGAAGGTGACAAGGTTAAAGCCGGTGATGTAATCGCCGATGGTGCTTCAACTTGTGGCGGTGAGCTTTCATTAGGTAAAAACATTTTGGTTGCATATATGCCTTGGGAAGGTTATAACTTCGAAGATGCTATCTTACTTTCAGAAAGATGTGTTCACGATGATATCTTCACTTCATTACACATTGAAAAATTAGAGATTGAAGCAAGACAAACTAAATTGGGACCGGAAGAAATTACACGTGAAATTCCTAATGTTTCAGAAGATGCTTTGAGACACTTAGATGAACGTGGTATTGTAAGAATCGGTGCCAGAGTTTATGCAGATGATATCTTAGTTGGTAAAGTTACACCGAAAGGTGAATCAGAACACCCACCGGAAGAAAAATTATTGAGAGCAATCTTCGCTGAAAAAGCAAGAGATGTTAAAGATAATTCACTTCGTGTTCCTCACGGTGAAGGTGGTAGAGTTCTCGATGTTAAGGTATTTGATAGAGAAAAAGGTGATGAATTACCACCAGGTGCTAATACGGTAATCAGAGTTTACATTGCACAAAAACGTAAAGTTTCTGTAGGTGATAAACTTTCTGGACGTCACGGTAACAAAGGTATTGTTTCAAGAATTTTACCTAAGGAAGATATGCCATTCTTGCCAGACGGTACTCCTGTTGATATCGTATTGAATCCGCTTGGTGTTCCATCTCGTATGAACGTTGGTCAAACTTATGAATTATTGTTAGGTTTGGCTGCATATTTGACTCGTGATTACTACGAAGCTCCAGCATTTGATGAAATGTACGGCGAAAACCAATCAGAAATTGCAACAAAAGCTGAACTTCTTAGAGGTATCAAAGAATCAGGTTGTGATTGGGTTGGCGAAGACGGTAAAGTATTACTAATTGATGGTAGAACAGGTGAGCCTTTTGACAGACCTGTTGCTGTAGGTTGGACTTACTTCCTTAAACTTGTTCACTTGGTAGATGATAAAATCCACGCAAGAAGTACAGGTCCTTACTCATTAGTAACTCAACAACCATTGGGTGGTAAAGCTCAATTCGGTGGTCAAAGATTCGGTGAAATGGAAGTTTGGGCATTGGAAGCTTACGGTGCTGCATATACTCTACAAGAAATGTTAACAATCAAATCAGATGATGTTAACGGACGTAACAGAGCTTATGAAGCAATCGTTAAAGGTGATAATATTCCAAGACCTGGTATTCCAGAATCATTTAAGGTACTTGTAAGAGAATTACAAAGTATTGGTCTTGACATCACAGTTGCGAAGAAAGACGGTCAGGAAGTAGATTTGATGACTGATATGGACGATTTGAGAAAAGCAGCTCCAAAACGTACTTTATCAGACGTTGATTCAGAGTTGTTGAATATCAATTTCTTTGAAACACCAACTACTTTCGGTGATTTATAATAAAAATGAAGTGTGAAAAGTGAATAGTGGATAGTCTGGTTAAGACTTTTCACTTTCACAATTCACAAGATAAAAAAGGAGAACATTATAAATGTCAACAAGCATTGATTATTTTGATTATATACGAATTAGTATAGCTTCTCCGGAAAGAATTCTTCAATGGTCACACGGCGAAGTAACAAAACCGGAAACTATCAACTACCGTACATTAAAACCGGAAAGAGACGGCTTGTTCTGTGAAAGAATTTTCGGGCCAACAAAAGACTGGGAATGTTATTGCGGTAAGTATAAAAGAGTAAGACATAAAGGTATTATCTGTGAACGTTGCGGTGTTGAAGTTACAGATTCAAAAGTAAGACGTCACAGAATGGGACACATTAAGCTTGCAGCTCCTGTTTCTCATATTTGGTTCTTAAAAGGAATTCCATCTTACCTTGGTTTACTTTTAGATATGACTTTGAAAGATCTGGAACAAGTTATCTATTTCAACAGCTATGTTGTAATTGATGGCGGTGATAGTGATTTCAGAAAATTACAATTACTAACTGAAGAAGAATATGAAGATTACATGGCTGAAAACGAAGAATCAACTTTAAAAGTTGGTATCGGTGCAGAAGCTATTAAAGAATTGTTATCAGAAATTGATACTAAAAAGTTAGCAGAAGAAATCAGAAATGAACTTGCTGGTAACGTAACTTCAGTTCAAAAGAAATCTAAATTAATTAAGAGATTAAGATTATTAGATAATCTTATCTCTTCTGAAACAAGTCCTACTTGGATGATTATGGACGTACTTCCTGTTACACCTCCTGATTTAAGACCAATGGTTCAATTGGACGGTGGTAGATTTGCTACATCTGATTTGAACGACTTATACAGACGTGTAATTAACAGAAACAACCGTTTACAAAGATTGTTAGAAATGGGTGCTCCTGAAATTATCGTTAGAAACGAAAAGAGAATGCTTCAAGAAGCAGTTGATGCTCTAATTGATAACGGTCGTCGCGGTAGAACAGTGGTTGGTCCTAACAACAGAGCATTGAAATCATTATCTAACATTATTGAAGGTAAACAAGGTCGTTTCCGTCAAAACTTGTTAGGTAAACGTGTTGACTACTCAGGTCGTTCAGTAATCGTTGTTGGCCCGTCATTGACATTGAACCAATGCGGTTTACCAAAAGAAATGGCGATTGAATTGTTCAAACCATTTGTTGTTAATAAATTGATTGAACGTGGATATGTTCAAAACATTAAATCAGCGAAGAAGAAAATTGAACGTTCAGAGCCTATCGTATGGGATATCTTAGAAGAGGTTATTGATGGACATCCGGTTATGTTGAACCGTGCTCCAACCCTTCACAGATTAGGTATTCAGGCATTTGAACCAAAATTGGTAGAGGGTCGTGCAATTCAACTTCACCCATTAGCATGTACAGCATTCAATGCTGACTTCGATGGTGACCAAATGGCTGTTCACGTTCCATTATCAATTGAAGCTCAGGCAGAAGCAAGAATGTTAATGTTAGCAACTAACAACTTATTGGCTCCTGCAAACGGTAAACCTATCGTAACTCCATCTCAGGATATGGTACTTGGTATGTATTACTTAACTACTATCAAGGATCCTAACCAAGAGATTAAAGGTTACTTCTACAACTTCCAAGATGCGATTTCAGCTCTTGAAGTTGGTGTAATCAAGTTACACGATAAGATTGTCGTAAGAGACGAAAAAGGTGAAAAATTAGAAACTACCGTAGGTAGAATTATATTTAACGAAGAAGTTAGAAAAGCACTTGTTTAAGTGGTTTAAAATAAATGGAAATAACTAATTGAGGAAAAATTAGAATGGAAAACACATATACACATACTAAAAAATCACCTGATTTCATTAACAAACAAATGGACAAAGGTTCATTGAAAAAATTGTTAGGTCAGATGTATTTGGAATACGGTGGTGCTAAAGCTGCATCGTTAGCTGATGCGTTGAAACATTTAGGCTATAAATATGCAACAGTTTCTGGTACAACTATTTCAATTGCTGACTTGTCAGTTCCGTCTATTAAAAAAGACTTATTGAAATCAGCAGAGGAAGAAATTGAAAAATCAACAAACAGATACCTAAAAGGTGAAATTACAGAGGTTGAAAGATATACAAAAGTTATTGATACTTGGTCTGAAACAACAGCAAAACTTACAGAACAAGTTGTTGAAAATTTTGATAAATTAAACCCTGTATATATGATGGCATTCTCTGGAGCCCGTGGTAACTTGTCACAGGTTTCACAGTTGGTAGGTATGAGAGGTTTGATGGCAGACGCACAAGGTCAAATCATCGACTTGCCAATTAAATCAAACTTTAAAGAAGGCTTATCCGTTACAGAATACATCATTTCATCATACGGTGCTCGTAAAGGTCTGGTAGATACAGCATTGAAAACAGCTGACTCTGGATACTTAACAAGACGTTTGGTTGATGTTGCTCAAGATGTAATTATCAGAGCTGATGATTGTCACACTGAAAAATATATTAATATGAAACCAATCACTGATGGTGATGCTGTTATCGTTCCATTAATCGACAGATTGTTGGGAAGAACAGTTGCTCAAGATATAGTTGATGCTGATGGTAATGTACTAGTTGCTAATGGCAAAACAATGGACAGAGATGACATCAAGAAGATTTCAGGTTTAGACTTACATGAACTTAAAGTTCGTTCAGGTTTGACTTGCGGTCTTGAATACGGTGTTTGTCAAAAATGTTATGGTTGGGCAATGACAAGTCAAAAACTTGTTGATATCGGTGAAGCAATTGGTATTATCGCAGCTCAGTCAATCGGTGAACCTGGTACTCAGTTAACAATGAGAACATTCCACACCGGTGGTGCTGTTGGCGTTAAAGAAGCTAAAAAAGAAATTATCGCTCGTGAAGCAGGTAAAGTTGTTTCAAAAATCAAAGCCAGAGAACTTAGAACAAGACACGGTGATATTGTTCAAGTTTCTATGTACGAAGCTGATATTGAAGTTAAAGGCGAAAAGAGAACAACTAAATATCACATTCCTGCAGGTGCTACATTATTTATCACTGATGGAATGGAAGTTGCTAAAGGTTTCAAAATGGCAGAGCATGCTCCATCATCTCAAAGTGATAGCAGCCGTTTGACAGAAAAAGCAACAAAAGATATTACAACTGATATAAGTGGTGAAGTTGTATTTGAAGATTTTAAAGCTGATGAAAAGAAAGATAGACAAGGCAACGTTCTTAGAACTACAAACAAACAAGGTATTGTTTGGGTTTTAGGTGGCGATGTTTATACATTACCTGGTGGTTCAAAAGTTCTTGTTAAAGATGGTCAAAAAATTTCTAAAGGCGAAAAATTGGCTGAAACTTTAACAATCTGCGAACACGGTGGTGAAGTTAGAGTTGGTGATGATTTAGTTGTTGAAGAAGCTAAATTTGACGGTAAAAAGATTAAAAAGATTGTTCAAGGTAAAGAGTTAACAATTGTTATTGCTTCTTTACAACCGGAAAATGCATCTTTCGAGCAAACTAAAAAAGAACAGCTTTGGACAGTTGACAAAACTGGTGAAAAATACATCGTTAAAGCTCCTGTTGATACAACAGTTGAAAACGGCATGATTATTGCTGAACTTATAGATGATGATTGTACGGTTTCATCTTCTGGTGAAATCAGATATGTTGATGTTGAAGTTGATGAAAATCAAATCATTACTAAAGCTGGTAAAGTTGTATTCATTCCGGAAGAAGTTCACCAAATCAATAAAGACAGCACATTGAAAATGGTTGAAAACGGTACTACAGTTACAGCTGGTACTGAAATTGTAAAAGACGTTTATTGTCATATTGATGGTGTTGTTGAATTCAAGGAATACAATGATGTTATTCACGAAATCACTGTTAGACCTGGTGAAGTTCACACATTGTCAAATATTTCAGAATTGAAAGTTGACGAGGGTGAAGTTGTTAAAAAAGGTACAGTAATCGCTGACGGTATCAAAGCTAAAGAAACTTCAATTGTTACAATTATGGATTCTACAGCTGATGAATTACCAATTGATGATTTAGATGAAGAAATTGATTCTTCTTTATCATTAGATGAAGATTCAATCGCAAATCAACCTGTACAAATTTTAATCAGACCGGTTCAAGTATTAGAAGTTAACCAAAAAGATGTTTCAATCCAATTCAACACAACTGATGAATTGATTGATATCGTTCCTGTGACTCAACTTCAATACAAAGATGGCGCAAGAGTAAGAAACGTTGATGGTGCAACAATTACAAGAACAAGCTTAGTTCTTCAAATGCAAGGGTACTTATCACACCTTAAAGGTATGGTAGAACTTGATTCAAACGGAAACTTGAGAATCGTTGTATTGGAAAACTTGATTGTTCGTCGTGAAATTGAAGGTGCTGCAAATGCTGCTTTACAAACTGAATTGCTTGTAAAAGACGGTGAAACGATTGACCCTAGAACACCGGTTGCGAAAACTCAAGTTCTAGCAGTTAACGATGCGGTTGCTTCAATCAAAAATGCAGAAGAAGATGCAAGAAGACTTCTTTTAATTTCTGATAGTTCTTCAACAACTGTTTCAGTTAAAGGAACTGCAGTGGTTAAGAAAGGTCAGTTTGTTAAAGCTGATAAAGTTTTAGCAGAAAGCGGAGAAACTTCTCCTGTTTCAGGGCTTGTAACAGCCGTAAATAAAGGCAAAATCCAAATTAGAAACGGTCGTCCTTACTTAATCAGCCCAGGTACAATGCTTCAAATTGATTCAGGTGCTTTGGTACTTAGAGGAGACTTGATTGCAACCTTGGTATTTGAAAGAGAAAAAACAGGCGATATCGTTCAAGGTTTGCCGAAAGTTGAAGAACTTTTGGAGGGTAGAAAACCTAAGGATTGTGCGATTTTGGCTGAAAATGATGGTACAGCTAAGATTGAAATTGATGATGATGGATTCCCAAGATTGTTCTTGTTAGATGAAAACGGTTCATCAACTGAGATTAAATATGCAATTGATGCTAATGTAATTGTTTCTAACGGACAAAAAATTACAAAAGGTCAACCATTGACATCTGGTCCTATGAATCCGCATGATGTAATGAGATTATGTGGACCTGAAGCAGCTCAACAATACTTGGTAGACGAAGTACAACGTGTATATCGTTCACAAGGTGTTGAAATTGCTGATAAACACATTGAAATCATTGTTCGTCAAATGACTAAGAAAGTTAAGATTATTGATGCAGGTGATACAAAATTATTACCTGGAGAGTTGATTGAAATGCAAACATTTGAAAAAGAAAACAAAGCTGCAGAAGAAGCAGGTAAGGCTCCGGCAACTTGTGAATACATGTTGTTAGGTATTACAAAAGCTTCTTTGAACACTGAAAGTTTCATTTCAGCTGCTTCATTCCAAGAAACAACAAGAATCTTGACAGAAGCTGCAGTTGAGGGTAAAAAAGACTTGTTAAGAGGTTTGAAAGAAAACGTTATTATCGGTCGTTTAATCCCAGCCGGTACTGGTTTCCATCATTTGATTAACGCAAATGAAGAACGTGATAGAGAAGAAAGAAAACGTGCAGTTGCTCAAAGAAATCAAGCGAGAAAACCATCTGCAATTTTGGAAGAAATTGAAGGAATGTTTGGTTCTCCAGATTTTAATAATGACGACAACCACTAATCTTCTTTGAAGTTAGAATAAATAAAAGCCCCGACTAACAAATTATTGATGTCGGGGTTTTTTATTGCAATATTTCAAAAAATCTTGTTTTCCTCACAATGACATGATTTTTTTACGTGTCATTACGAGAAAAGATGATGAACAAATAGGACATGGATTTACACAACGTGACGTCGTAATCCCTGACACGGAATACAACAATGAGATGCTGAAACGAGTTCAGCATGACGGTTATGTAGGTAGTATTTACTAATCCGACACGTAAAATTTATCGTGTTGGCATAGTAATGCCAACCTACATTAATGACATGATTATGGGTTCGGGGGCAAAGCCCCTGATTACTCGAGCCATTTGAATAAACTTCTTTTGAATATTTCACAAGTTTACCATTGTTGGTAGCAAAGCTACGTGCGTAGCACCTTTTTACCTCGAAATCAAAAAGAAAAAGTGAACATAGAAAGTTATGAGATACTTTAGTCACGTTGTTCCCCCAGTGTGACGGAATTATTAATTGTCCCCGTGATATGGATTGTTACGTCACTTCGTATAATAAATTGTGTACCGTGAAGAATAATTCTCCTCGTAACGACATGATTTTGGACTAAATATCCACACCTTGCATCATATCAACAAGTTGTTGGATTGTACCCTCCATTGTTACGCTTTCAGAGGTTCGTTGTTGCAAAAATGCATTAACTTTTGGCATCATTTCAATTGCAATATCAAGTTTTGGGTTTGACCCAGGTTGATACATACCAACATCAATCAAGTCTTTATTCTCTCGATACATAGACATAATTGTTCTCAATTTCGCTGCTGCTGCTTTATGTTCAGGAGATGCAATTGCGCTCATCAAACGGGAAATACTTCCTAATACATCAATTGCCGGATAGTGGTTAGATTCCGCAACTTTTCTTGACAAGAAAATGTGGCCGTCTACAATACCACGCACAATATCAACAATCGGGTCTGAAATATCATCACCCTCCATAAGTACTGTATATAAAGCAGTAATTGAACCTTTTGGACTGTTTCCGGCTCTTTCAAGTACTTTTTGAAGCCATGAAAAAATTGATGGCGGATAACCTTTCATTGTCGGTGGTTCTCCTAATGACAAACCAACTTCACGACCTGCCATAGCGCAACGAGTAACAGTATCTGTCATAAGGAAAACTTTTTTGCCTTGATCTCTAAAATATTCGCAAACTGCTGTTGCTGTTAACAAAGCTTTTTGACGAATCAATGGTGGCTGGTCGCCTGTTGAACATACCAAAACGGATTTTGCCATACCAACCTCACCCAAAGAATCTTCAACAAACTCTTTAACTTCTCTTCCACGTTCACCAATCAGTGCAACTACGTTGACATCAGCATCTGAATTTCTTGCAATCATACCCAGAAGTGTACTTTTACCTACACCTGACCCTGCAAAAAGTCCCAAACGTTGTCCGCAACCCATTGTCATACAACCATCAATTGCACGAACACCTGTTGAGAATTGTTCTGTAATAATAGGTCTTTCGAATGGCCCTGGTGGAGGTCCTTCAATTGGTCGCCATAAGGCATTTGTGGTATCAAGTGGTTTTCCGTCTATCGGATTTCCAAGTGGGTCAATTAATCGCCCTAATAAAAAATCTCCAACCGGAACAGTAATCGGTCGTCTTGTTGTTGTAACTAAACTCCCTTGACCAATTCCGCTACCGTCTAGCAAAAGTGATAATTGAGCAACTTCACCTTTGAATGCCTGAACTTCTGCAGGTTTTTGTTTTCCATCATAAGTTTCAATATAGCAAAGGTCACCGATTTTTAGCCCCGGAAGTTTAACTTCTACTGTCAATCCTAAAAGTTTCGAAACGGTTCCCTTGTACGAAATCAAATGAGTTCCGTCAAGTTTTTCTTTAACTCTCTGCTTTAATTCTTCTAAATCACTTTTATCAATATCTGTCATAATCTTTATTATAACAAAATTTTCAAATAAGTGAATAAATACACATTTTTTTAAATAAAAAAGACGATAAGTTTAAAAACCTACCGTCTTTTTATATTTTTAAAGAATTTCAATTAGTCGTTAATAACTTTCAAAAGTCTTTCCCAAACTTCATCAATTGAACCCTCTGCGTTGATAGTTCTAAGAACACCTTTGTTTTTGTAGTAATCAATTAATGGAGCTGTTTCTTTGAAATATGTATCAAAACGAGCTTTTGCAGTTTCTTCATTGTCGTCTTTTCTTTGAGTTAATTCAGCACCACATTTGTCACAAATTCCTGCAACTTTTGTAGGTTTGAATTTAGTGTTGTAGATTTCTCCACATTTTGGACAAGAACGACGATTTACAATTCTTGCAATCAAAATTTCCGGATCTAAATCAAAATAAATTGCTCTGAAATCAGCTTTGTCGTTACCGTTGATTTCTTTGTTGATGTCTTCAAGTAAGTCTGCTTGTTCAACACTTCTTGGGTATCCGTCTAAGATATAACCATTTTTGCAATCATCTTGAGCTAATCTGTCTTTGATAATAGATGCAACAAGTTCAACAGGAACAAGGTTACCTTTATCAATGTAAGATTTAGCAATTTTACCATTTTCAGTGCCATTTTTAATTTCAGCTCTCAATAAAGAACCTGTATCAACGTGAGGTAACTTCATTTCTTCTGATAATCTGTTTGTTTGAGTACCTTTACCACAAGCAGGTGGCCCTAAAAAAATCATTTGTTTTCTAACATTTTCAGTCATAGTGAAATCTCTTTTCCTTTGTCTATTTTTAACCAACAGGAATATTCTACATCAAGAGATTTTCTATTTCAATATTAAGTTAATTATGGCTTTTTAATTTTGGACGCAATCCACGTGAACGGTTTTTTGATATAGTTTAAAGCTGTTGCGCCCAGACCTTTTACCGAAGATGTAACTTTTGAAGCGCCAGAGGCAATTTTACCTAAGAATGGAACTTTACCTTTAAATAGTGCAAAAGCACCCGCACCAATCAATGTTGTAACCAGTCCGCCAAATGCCCATTTCTTCCAAGAAGTGCTTGCAGACGGTTTTTTATTTGACCCGCTGTATTCGTCCATTTGTGGAACATCTTTCAATTTAACTCCTTGCGGTAATAGTGACGGGTTTTCTAGTGGCAAGCCCTCAATTTGAGGATTTCCTACATATCTTGCCGGTTGATCAAGCAAATAAGCTGCAGCATCAAAATCAATAACACCGCCAGCTGCTAACATATCTAAATTTGAAACCCAATTTGAAGACATAATATTTTCCTTTATATTTCAACCTACATATATATAAAGTATTTTTTGTCTTAAAAATTGCCTTAATATTAAAAAATAATAGATTTTATGGCAAGAAGAATTAAAATTACACCACCAGAGATTTCAAGATATTTAGATGGGAGATTTTTTAAAAAATTTCCACTCCAAAAACCGATAACGGACAATAAAAATGATGCCAAGCCAATCAATGTTACAGATAACAAGAGGTTTGTATGAGTTAATCTAATAGATGCGCCAGATACCAATGCATCAATACTTGTGGCAAGTCCTAAACTCATCAAACATTTGAAACCGATACACTCAACTTCATCTGCTTTGGGTTGAAATGCTTCTATAATGAATTTCAAACCTAAAACAAAGAAAATACCAAAGACTATCCATTTGCTGTATGGAGCTAAAAGTTTTGCAAGGGAGTTTGTACCAATGTAACCGATTACGGGCATTAATCCTTGAAATAATCCCATTGTTAGAGCTAAATTAAAAGAATTTTTTGTTCTGTTTGCTGTAAAAATTAATCCTTGAGAAAAAGATACTACTAAACAGTCTATTCCCAATGCCACTGCAAGTAATATTAAATCAATTAAGTTCAACTTCTACCTCAAACAATCTATTCCACGGGAATTTGTATTTTGCATTTATCTTTTGATTATAAATTCCCTCAATAATTTCTTCAAATTTTTTCATGTCATTTGTTAATTCTTCAATGTTTGGACGTGAAAGTTTTTGGCGTATATTAGCTTGGTAAGCCCAATCATCTAAAAATCTGATTATACCTAACTTTTCAAAATTTTCTTTGTCATAATTTTTTGCTAAAAACTTAACTTTAGCTCCACAGATTAAACTTCCCAAAGTATTGGCAGATGTATTCCAAGCCGAATACCCAAAGAAATTTTCATCATCAATTTTATTTTCAAAAAATGCCTTAACAAATCCATTATCTGAACCATTTGCAAATCTGACATCTGCAACCATATATGGTGAATTTGGTGTAACAAATTTGAAATTAAAGTGTTCGGTGGCAATTTTCATAACAATTTCGCCCTGATGGTCTTTGAAATTGTTTATATAGAGAATGATATCTGCTTCTTCTTGTGTTTTAACAGCTTTGCAACCACACAAATCAATTTGTCCTAATACAGATTTTTCAATAGAAATATCTTCGTAATTTGAAATTAGGTTCTTATATTCCGGTGCTAAAAATATCGGACAAATTTTTACATCACCCTGAATTGCTCTAGCAAGTAAACTCAACGGAATTTCATCTGCTCCGGTTTTTGTGAATGCTCCCATTTTTTCTAAAAATTGAGCTTCTTGAACATTGAAACCATATTCAGCGCAATCATCTTTTGAAAATACTAAAGTATCAAATACTCCTTGTTTTTGCCATTGGTAATAGATTTTGTTAATTTCAAAATTTCTACGACGTGTTTCAATGTAATCATCTAAAACATTGCTTGGAATGTCATGAATTTTGCAGCCATTTCGACCGGATTTGTGGACATTATAAGAGTACTCAAAAATTTTTTTCCCCCATTCAGACCAATATTCTTTTTCTTCTTCATTAATATTATTATTTGAAATTCTCATAATACTAGAAAAAGCATAGACTTTGCAACTTTTATCTTCAAGAATTTCTCGCAAAATTTCAATTCTTTTCTTAATTTGTTCAAATGTTTCAGGACATCTTCTTGATGGAATCAATCCTCCATAAGCAACTGTATCAAGTGACAAAACAATAGCATCAAGTTTGGGTAACTCCATCAGCCACTGAAACAATCCGTCAATATCTGCGCTATGAGTTAAATCTCCTAACAGTTCTCTTTTAGGAATATAAAATTCGATTGAAGAATCTATGCCTGCAATAAGTTTTGGCAAAGAATAACAAACCGGACGATTATCTATTGGTACGAATGCGATTTTCATAATATAATTATTGTAATTAAAAATAAGATTGAAGTAAATGGAAAAATTATGAGCATTAATAAAAATCCCGAAAAAATAAAAAATATGTTTGATGAAATTTCTTCATATTATGATTTTATGAATAATGTAATTTCATTTGGAATGCATTATGTAATAAAGTTTTTAGCGATAAAAGAATTAAAAATTGAACCACGTACAATGATTCTTGATTTATGCTGTGGAACAGGAGATTTCACTAAAATCATTTCAAAATTTTATCCAAGAGCAAGAATTATCGGGTTTGATATTTCAGAAAAAATGATAAAACTTGCAAAAATTAAAAATCCGTTAGGTGTTTTTATGCAAGGTGATTGTACTGATTTGCCATTTGAAGACGGGGAATTTGATTATGTAACAATGGGTTTTGGATTGAGAAATATCGAAAATAGAGATGAAGCGATTTCTGAAATTTATAAAGTTTTAAAGAAAGGTGGAAAGTTTTTGCAACTTGATTTTGGAGAACACAATTTTATTAGCAAAATTTTTGATTTTGTTGTGCCATTAGAAGTTAAACTTTTAAAAAAAGAACCACAAAATTATGAATATCTTTTAAAATCAAAAAATGAATTTCCAGAACCTGATGAACTTATAAGAGAATTTGAAAAGCATGGGTTTAAATATGTAAAAAAATGCTGCTTTTTATTTGGTACAATTTCGGCGCAAATTGTTGAAAAATAAGGTTGTTTGTTTTTCCGCTTTACATTTCTTCATGAATGCATGAAAATAATTTGCCACAAATTTAATAATGTAATAATATAGTGATGGGAATGTTTTTTTAAGGGATAGATATAAATGATAAAAGACAGATTAAACGAGAGAACTTTAACACCTCAAGAGGTTAGAACAATTTTAAAAGCAGACAACAAGGAAATTGTTGATTTATGTAAAAAAGCTGCTATCAGACCTAGAAAAAATGCTATGGGTCACACATATTTTTCTTATGATGAAGTGAAAAATTTAAGAAAAATTCAAGCACAAGTTAATGGTGTTGTCACAAATCCTGTTTCATCTAGAACACCTGTAATGGCTGGTGGCTCATCATCTACCGCTGTTACAAATAACAGTGCCGCTGTTAGAAGTATTTTAACAACTCTTCAAGATTTAGAAGTTAAATTGAGCAACAAGATTGCTAAAGTTATTGATGAAAAACTTGAAGGTATGGATGATGTTGTTGTTGAATTAATCCGTTGCAAAACTGACAACGAAACTTTGAAACAAAAAATTGTTGACTTGAACAAAGAAGTTTATCAATTGAAAAACGAATTAAATAGCTACAAACCTGTTGCATTAGGTTTTTATAAGAAAAAAGAAGTTTACGTTTGGGAATAAGAGGATTTAGACATGGCAGCGAAAGAAACACCGGCTGTAAATATTAGCGAAGAAAGAAATAAAGCTTTAAAATTAGCTATTGAAAAAATTGAAAAAGACTTTGGTAAAGGTTCAATTATGAAGCTTGGTGACAAAACCACTGTCAATGTTGATGCTATCCCTACAGGAGCATTATCTTTAGATGTTGCTCTTGGTATTGGCGGCATTCCAAGAGGTCGTATTATTGAAATTTACGGTCCGGAATCTTCCGGTAAAACAACTTTGGCGCAACATATAGTTGCTGAATGTCAGAAAAAAGGTGGAATTGCTGCATTCGTTGATGCGGAACATGCTCTTGATCCAGAATATGCCAGAAATTTAGGTGTTGATGTAGATAATCTTTTAATCTCTCAACCTGATACAGGTGAACAAGCCCTTGATATTACAGAAGAATTGGTTCGTTCCGGAGCTGTTGATATCGTTGTAGTTGACTCAGTTGCAGCTCTTGTTCCTAAAGCTGAAATTGAGGGATCTATGGAAGATCAACAAATGGGTCTTCAAGCTCGTTTGATGTCTAAAGCTTTGAGAAAATTAACAGGTATTATTGGTAAGACAAATACAACTGTAATTTTCATTAACCAATTGAGAATGAAAATCGGTGTTATGTACGGTAATCCTGAAACAACTACCGGTGGTAATGCTCTTAAATATTATGCTTCTGTTCGTATGGAAATTAAACGTACAGAAACTCTTAAAGGTGATGAGGGTGAAATTGGTAACCATGTAAGAGTTAGAGTTTTGAAAAACAAGGTTGCTCCTCCATTCAGAACTGCTGAATTTGATATTATCTTTGGTAAAGGTATTTCTAAAATCGGTAATATCTTAGATGTTGCAGTTAATTTAGATATTGTTAAAAAAGCTGGAGCATGGTTTAGCTATAATGAAGAAAAATTAGGACAAGGTAGAGAAAAAGCTAAAGAATTTTTGGAACAAAATCCGGAAATTTTGGCTGAAGTTGAAAAACTTGTTCGTGAAAAATTGGCTCAACAATAACCGTATTAAGATTTGTAAAATCGTTTTTATGCCTTGAATTCACTCATAGTCTGTGTTTTAATTTTGTTGTGAATGATTTTGCTAATTAACTAGCAAGATAATTTATGTTTAGATTTAAAATAACCAGATTTATAAATAGGAGGCAATTTATGCAAGTTAACGCAATTACAAGTTATCAATATTCTACCCCAAATAAATTAAATAACCATCAAAAACAATCTACACCAATTGAGAGTAATTCAGTAAATTTTACTGCTCGTGAAGATAATAGAAGAAATTCAAATGCGATGAGAAATGCAGTTGTTGCTTTATGTTTCTTGCCGGTTGCAGGTGGTGTGGTTACAAGTTGTGATAAAGAAGCTTTTGCTGAAGCAAAAGTTAATGTAGATGCAAATGCAAACGCAAATGCTAATGCCTCAATTATTGACACTACAGGTTACAAACACCCTGGGGATACAATCATTAAGTGGTATTACAAATATCAAAAACCAATCCCTTTAGATTCATTATTCAACAATATGCAAAACTGGGATATTGATGGTGCTGATGGTGATAAAAATGATTCAACAGCAAATAGAAATATTATCCACTACGAGGGAGCTCGTGAATGGGAATATAACACAAAAGAAATTGGTGATATGAATATTCTTGAATCTTCAAGAAACATCTTGGTTTATGATACTGAAATCAAAGATTACAAAGGTAATCATGAATCTTACGGTAAAAGAATTTTCAGAGTACCATCAGGTTCATTTACAATTACAATGAAAGATGGTAAAACTATCCACAATCCAAAAGGTTTATTTGTTGAAGAATATGAAAATGAAACAGATGAAAAGAATGCATCAATTTTCGATTGCAAACTTAAATCAAGAGCATTCATTCAAACAAATGGTGATACTTTAAATGTTGCAAGACGTAGCGGAACATCTGAATATGTTGAAAGAGGATCTGCTTCAAAAGGTTATCTTGGTGCGAATTCAGTTCTATTGAGAAATTTAATTGGTCAATATTCAACAGATGATCATTATGTAGATTTCAAAGTTGATGCAATCAATGATAAAGATTTGAGATTGAAATACGTTGAAGCTATGGATAATATTGAGGGCAAATAATTATTTTTTAAGGCAATAATTATCTAAACCGAGTATATATTGAGAAAAGACCTCTGATTAAAGAGGTCTTTTTAGTTTAAATATAATTTTTGTAAAAACCAAGTGTTAAGAACTTGCCCGAAAATTTGAGTTCAGGTAAAATAATATTAATAATGGGGAGGAACTAATCCATAATGCCGAAATTAGCAAGATCGTATGATGCCAATTATCCGGAATATCACGCATCTTTTCAATACTCTAGAGAAGTTTATTATGGTTCGTCGTCAGTTGGACATAAGATTCATTATAGAAATTTGCGCGATGAAAATAGACCTAAAAGAAAAACTTCTAAAAAGAAAAATTTATTTCAGTTTGTAGTTTCTTGCTCAATTTTGTTATTTATGTTGTTTTACGTAATGCCGTTTTCGTTTAACAATATTACAAAGGCAATGTTTGTTCCGACTCCATACAAAAATATTAAAACAGATTTGAAAAATTTAAGTTTTCCAACACAAAATTATTTGTCGAATGCTTGGTTTATGGGCGATAGATCTTTTAGAATGGCTGAAGATAAAGATGCGCAAATGATACCATTAAAAGAAAATGTAAATATGCCTGTTTTACAAAGTGAGTTACAAGATTTGGCAAAATTATATCCCACTGTTGAACCGTCTGTTTATGTTTGGGATTACGAAACACAAAATTATGTAGATATAAATGCATCTAAAATTTATTCAACTGCAAGTATTATTAAAATTCCTGTTTTGATTGATGTATTTAAATCAATTGAAGCTGGGCAAATTTCTTTGGAGGATAAAATTCCATTGACGGAATATTATAGGACAGAGGGTTCTGGAAGTTTGCAATTCAAAGCACGAAATTCGGAATATACGATTGATGAACTTGCAAGGCGTATGATTACTGAATCAGATAACTCTGCAACTAATATGTTAATGGCAAAAGTTGGTTCAATGACCGATGTAAATCAATCAATCAGGGATTGGGGTTTAAAAAATACAGAGGTGCAAACTTGGCTTCCCGATTATGCAGGAACAAACCATACAACTGCTAGAGAAATGGCTGATATGTTGTATAACATTGATGAAAATGACAAATTTTTAACTGAAGCATCAAGAACAAAAATGTTGGATTATATGGGTCATGTTCACAACAACAGATTAATTCAAGCCGGAATTTCTCCAGATGCGGTATTTTTACATAAAACTGGTGATATTGGTTCAATGCTCGGTGATGCCGGTATTGTTATTGCTCCGAATGGAAAAAAATATATTGTAGTAATCCTTGCAAATCGTCCGCATAATGCGATTGCAGGTAAGGATTATATAGTTCATGCTTCTGAAATTATTTATAACTATATGGTGAAATAATGTTAAAAGAGTTGTTGGAAACAAAGCACTGCTTCAAGTTGGTTTGCGGTGCAGGTAATGAAGATATTGAAGAGATTAAACGTTTAGTTTATTTGTATGCTGTTGCGGGTTGTCGTTTTTTTGATTTGTCTGCAAATGGCGATGTGATTCTGGCGGCAAAAGAAGCCTTAGATATTGCAAAAGTTTATGATGCTTATTTATGTGTAAGTGTTGGTATAAAAAATGATCCGCATGTAAAAAAAGCAGTTATTGATTATGATAGATGTGTTAATTGTGGTGCTTGTGAAGAAATTTGTCCAGAAGGTGCAATTCATTATGCTAAAGTAAAAAAAGAAAAATGTATTGGCTGCGGTAGATGTTGGCGAGTGTGTTCAAGAGCCGCAATATCATATATTTCAGAAGAAAAAGATTTAAATGAAGTTTTACCAAAAATAGTTGAAACAGGAATTGATTGTATTGAATTGCATGCGATGGGTTTGAATGACGAAGAAGTTTTCTCAAAATGGAAATACATAAATGATAACTTTGAGGGTTTGTTGAGTATTTGCACAAGTCGAGGTCAATTGAGCGATGAGGCTATGGTTAAGCGGATTGAGAAAATGCTTGAAAATAGAAAACCATACTCAACTATTGTTCAGTCTGATGGTTTCCCTATGAGTGGAGGAGATGACAATTACAAATCGACCCTCCAAGCGGTTGCGACCGGTGAAATTGTCCAAAATGCAAAATTACCAGTTTATTTGATTCTGTCTGGTGGTACGAATGCAAAAACAACCGAACTTGCAAAAATGTGCGATATTTCTTATCATGGAGTTGCGGTTGGTTCTTATGCAAGAAAAATTGTTCGAAGATATGTTGAAAGACCTGATTTCTGGACAAATCCTGTGGTCTTAAACTCGGCATTAGAAATCGCAAAACCACTTATTGATTCTGTAATTTTATAAAAAGGGGTTTTTATGGAAATTTTTTATTTAAAGAAGAGTGAGTTTCTGCAAAATGTTGATTTGAAAGAATTAGATTTACTAGATGATGGTCGTAAATTTTTAATGGACGACAAAAAATATGAACATCTCATGGGGTTGTTTTTGGTTAAATTTATTGGAAAAAATTTTTTCAATATGGAAGACACAACAATAATTGTCAAAGATAGAAAACCTTATTTTGCAAAAGGAAAAATATTTTTTAGTATAACTCATTCAAATGAGATTGTACTTGCGGCATTTGAAACATCTAATATCGGGGTGGATATTGAATATATGAAAGAGCGAGATTATAAATCTCTGCTTGTTCGAAATGGTGAAAATAGTGAAAATCCGACAAAGGAACAATTTTATAAATATTGGACAAAAGAAGAAGCCAAAATCAAACTTGGTGAAGATTTTGAGTCAATTTGCACTACTACATTTGAGGACAATTATATGCTAACTTGTGTTTGTAATAGACCAATTGCATCAAGTTTTGTTCCAACAAAATTAATTTTTAATAGATAAAAAACTATTTCTTTTTTGCAATCATTGTATTCATGATACGTTTTGCTGTTTCAAGTTGAACATCTTTATGTTCAATAATATCGTTTTTGGTAAATTTAACTTCAACATCTGGGGAGATACCTTTTTTATTGATATCTTTTCCTTTAGGGGTTAAATATTTTGCGATAGTCAGATTTAAACCCGTTTCATTCGGCATTGGTATAATTTTTTGAACCATACCTTTTCCATAAGTTTTTGTTCCTATGATTTTTGCTCTATGGTAGTCTTTCATTGCTCCGGATAAAATTTCACTTGCACTTGCACTTGTTCCATTTACAAGAATTATCACGGGTTTTTCTATATCAAGATTTGTATCTTGTGCCATAACATCATATCTGTATCCGTTACGACCAACAATACTTACTAATTTACCTTTTTCTATAAATATATTTGCAATGAAGATTGCATTTGTTAAAAGTCCACCGGTATTTCCTCGTAAATCAACAATCAAGCCTTTTGCGTTTTGAGTATTTTCTAATGCTTCAAGAAATTCGTTCGGGGTTGAAGTACTAATGAAACTTGAAATTTGTATATAACCGATATTTTTATCATTTGAACTTTTGACAGTTTTAATGTTAATTTCTTTTCGGATAATTTTTTTGCTTAGTTTTTCCTTGCCTCGTAAAATATCCATATTTACAAACGTGTTAACAGGACCTTTTACAAGATTTGAAACATCAGCAAGTGACATTCCGCTAACTTTTTTACCATTTACTGCAAGGATAATATCGTTGGGTTTCACATCTGCAAACTGTGCAGGGGTATTTTCAATAACACTAATAATCCTAATTTTTCCGGCATCATTTACGATATTTACACCAATACCGGAAATTTTTGAGGTAATAGATGTGTTTTGTTCTGCAAAATCTTCTTTGGTCAAAAATATTGAATAAGGGTCATCAAGACTGGCTAACATTGTATCTATAGCAACTTTGGCATCTTCTTTAGTTTTGATTTTCCCTTGATATCTGTTTTTCCAATGCCCCCATCGTTGATGGTTAAAATTGGGGTCATAGTATTCGTTTTTAATTGTTTGCCAACTTTTGTCAAATAATTTCTGTGGAGTAACTTGAGTTGTATCAATATTTTTTGTGTTTGCTTCAAGCATTGGGTTGTGATTTGCAAGATAAAATGAATTTATTGCAAACAATGTAACAGCGGCACCGACAAGAAATATTAATGCTTTCACTCTTCTTCTCATACCTACATTTAACATCAACAAATTTTTATAATCAATATACTTTTTAGTTAAATAAAGTATTTATTCAAAAAAGTTTATAATTTATCAAAACCTGGAGAATATGACGGCAAACCTTTGTATCCGGGGTTACTCATAACTTCTTTCTTGATATAAGTATTTTGGTAATTCCCTTTTTCAAGCAGTTTTTTTAATGCATTTTCTCTTTTAACTAGTGGGTGAGAAGTTTGGTTGCTTTCAGGGTACATTTTCACAATTTCGTTCCATACAACAGCTTCCATCCACCATGCGTAAGTTTCTTCTGCAAGAGAATTATATTCGTCTTGGTGAAGTGCTTCGTGGGATAACAATGCTGCAATTGCTCCTGCCGGTGCATCTTGGTGTTTTAAGTTGATATAGATGTATAAGTTTTTACCTTTTTTCCAGCCTAATGCATCAAAGTTTTTGTAATCTTCACTAAACTGTCCCAAATCTTTGAATTCAATTTTCACAGGTTTTTGAGATAGATTATTTCCTAAAATAGCATTACGTGAAAACATTCCGTCAGTATCTTTTAGCATATCTAATGCAACGTAAAAAACTTCATCTTTACCAACAGCTTTATACCCGGGGCGGATTTGCTGAATGTATTCAGGTGTATATTTTGCAGGATATTGTTGTTGATTTGTAATTTGTGGTGCTGTAGCTGCTAATGTTATCTGTGCAGAGATTACTATAGTGGCGGCTAATGTTAAAAATTTAGTTGTTATCTTTTTCAATTTTTCCATAATACTTTCTACTCTCCCCAATCAAAACTAATATAATATTGTATTATAATTAGCTTTTTTGAGAAATCAAATTAATTTTTTATTTTTCTGTTTAACTTTACCAATTCAGAGTACATAAATTTATACTCGTTCGAATTGTCAAGGCTTTCGGCCTCTGAAATATATTCAAGAGCTGTTTTGTAATCTTCTTTTTCTTTATAAAATTCGCTCATTTTTGCATAATATTTTGGATTGTTCAAATCATATAGAATTGCACGTTTCATACATTCAATTGCTTCATCAAGCTCATTCATTTTTTCTCTGACAAGAGCCAAATAATAATAGCCATCTGATGAATTCATATCAAGTGAAATTGCATCTTGTGCATAATCTTTTGCTGTTTCTAAATCACCTTGCATAAATGCGGTTTTAGCACCTAAAATATCTCCTAAAATATAGTTGGGATTGATTTCTAAAATCTTTTGAGCAATTTCTAAAGCTTTATCATAATTCTTTTCTTTGATATAAATGTCTGCTAAATCACTTAAATATGATAGATTTTCAGGATTTTTTGAAATTACATCAGATACTAAATTTTTAGCTTTGTCAAAAATATTTAATTCTGTGTAAACTTTAGCGAGTGACATTCTTGTAAAAACATCGTCAAAACCTTTTTCAATGTTTTCTTCTAATATTTTTTTAGCACCTAAGAAATCTTTATTTTTTGAAAGTAATAAAGCTCTTAAAACTCTTGCTTGAGAGTAATCAGGGTTTATATCCAGAATTGCATCAATTTCTTTTTTCGCTTTTGTAAAATCAGCTTTGTCAAAATACAAATAAGCTAATGAGTATCTGTAATCAATATTATCAGGGTTTAAATATAATGCTTTGGAATAAGCTTTTTGTGCTTCGTCAATCCAACCATTATAAAAATAAGCATTTGCTAAGTTATAAAAATATTTAGAATTTGATTTATCCAGATTTGATGCTTTAGAAAAATTTTTAATTGCATCAATGAAGTTCATATTTTCTAAATCAAATAGCCCTAAAAAGTTTAATACTTCCGGATTTTGGGAATTCTTTCCAATTGTTGAAAAGATTTCTTTTGCTTCGTCTAAGTTTTTTTCGTCAAACTTTATTTTGCCTTTTAATAACAAAGCATTTTCATCATTTGAATTACATTGAGCAAGTAATTCTTTGGCTTTCTCAGGTTCACCGTTTGTGTAAAAAGCATTTGCGCATTCAACTTTTACATCTGTATTGAAAAATTCAGAATTTTTGTATTTACCGATTTCATCAATAAGTTTGAGTTTAATTAAAATTTTGATAAGAGATTTTAAATTGTCGGAATTTTGGTTTTCATCAAACAGTTGTTGGGAAATTCGCAAAACGCTATCAAGGTCATTTTGGCGTTCTTTGATTGTTCTTGTAAGTTTTAAACTTTCAACATGTTTTGAATTTATTGATAAAACTTTTTCTAAATATTGCAAAGCTCTGGTGTAATTATTTATCAAAAAGTATAATTCTCCAATTTGATAAAGAATTTCAATATTATCATTCTCAACTTCTAATGCTTTGTATAGCATTTCAATTGCGGGTTTGTAATACTTTTGTTCTTTCAATTCAAAAGCTTGTTTTATATATTGTAAACTTTGAGTATTTTCCATAACTTATCCGTTTCTATTCATCAACCATTGTTTGTGGAATATTGATATTCGGGTTTGTTTCTTCAGGTTTTGCTTGTTTTTTGGTGAAAGAAAATTTCCCTTTTAAATTCCAAAAATGTTTTTTCTTTTTAGGTGTTTCAACTTTTTTATTTATGATAATCAAAACTTCATCTTCGCCAGCCATTTTAAGATTGTTTCTTGCAATCCCCTCAAGGCTATTGTCAGAAGTTACCATTTTCTTTTCTGATTTTAAATCTTGATTTCTCATTTGGGCTTTTTTCAAAAGGTTTTCCAAAACATTTTTCTTCCCTTGGTAAGAAATGATTTTTGAGACATTAATTACAGCTCCTGCTCCAATTTCAATCAAACAAAGAATTAAAATTATCGTTAAAAAAGAATAGTAAAAACCTGTTTTTTTACTATGTCTATATTTATTTTTTTGTTGTTCTTTGTTTTCTGATTCCGTTGCCACAACTAAAAACCTCTTAACTCAATTATAAACAAAATTTTTCTTCCGTACAAAATATTTTTATAAATTTACAATTTAATTTTTGTTGTGAAACTAAATTTATTTTTAGGGGTTCGACCATCATTGTAACGAGTTTGACTTGCCCCAAAAATGAATAGTAATCTATCCTCATCTTTATTTCCAAAAGGATTTATTGATAATGACACATCTGCCTTTTGACGTTCTTTAGAAATGTCAGCGGATAAAGATTCACTTACTGTAAGATACTGATTGATTTTATATGATGGTGAAAAATAAAAATTGTCATTGTAGTCGTTGTTTGTTGAATTTATTGTCTTTAAATAAGATGTACTTACAGAAAATTTGTTATTAAAATCATAGCTTGAAAATACACCAGAGGATTGTTCAAGTTCTGCATAGTATATTTCTTGACCATAAACAGCACCGGCTTTGAATTTGCCGAATTGTTTATATTTTTTGTTTGATACCGGAGTAATACTATACTCAGGTGCTGTGTAGCTAAAATAATTACCTTTTTGTGGGGTTATACTTAAATTGCTAAAATCTGTAGTTTCCACCTTTGATGGTTTTTTAATTTTGATTGTTGAAATGCTCTCATCAGCATTATCTAAAGTTATTGAATTTTCTTCTTCTTCATTATATTCAGCATAACCTTTCAATACGTCAGAATACATATCGTCAATCTGATAATTTTCTAACAAGCCGATAGAATCGTTGTTCTCCTCATCTTCTTCGTCATTATTGTCAGCTAAGTTCTGAGCTTCTTCAGAAGTATCAATAGTAATATCGTCTGTTATAACTCCTTTAGCAGGAAGTTCTTGGACTTGCATAGGATTATCGTCAGCAGAAGATGGCTGTGCATTTTCAGAGTCTGAATCGTCAGGAATATGATATACAAAAACTTTTGAATTATTTGATTTGCTCTCTATATTCTTGTCGGATTGATTTTTTGCAGCACAGGGTAATATTGTCATTATGAAAAGTATTAATATTAAACTAACCTTTTTCATACGAACATTTTACACTATAATTTCATTTTCAGCAATCTATTAATTGAATTTATTATTTTGTAATAAAAATACACGTCTTGACAATCCTATTTTTGTATGATAGCATGTGTGTGGGGTAAATGTATATTTATAAGTCTTATCAATTTGATGAGACTTTCTTTTTCGGAAGATCTTTTATTATATCCCAATTATTATTTGACTTTTGCAAAAATATCATTAAATACATGCAAAATCTCCTATAAACAGATGATTTTTGACGGAAACATTGAGAAAAATTTCAAAATGTCCGACAATAATTAATAAATAACATGTAGAGGTGGTACTATGCGTATAAACGGCGGTATTTTTTATAATGAAAACGGATTGATAACATCTATTCGTGCAATGCATTTGGATAGTGAACTTATTGGAATTAGTAACGAAAATATCGGAGGTTTTGATAAAGTCGGATACCAAAGAAAAGAAGCTGTAGTTTCTTCGTTTGCGGAATTTCTTGGAGTCCATGCATTATCAACAACGAAAGATGATAAAGTTGGTCGTATTGCGGTTTCAGACAATCCTTTGGATATTGCATTAGCTAATAAAGGGTACTTCCAAACAGAATCTAAAAACGGTATAAAACTTACAAGGGACGGTCGTTTCAAAATAGGTAAAGACGGTTCGTTGTTGACATTAGAAGATGCGCATGTTCTATCAAGTGCCGGTACTCCTATTCAACTTCCGTTTGTACCGCAAGACTTAAAACAAATTAAAATTGACAAATCGGGAAAAATTTCATTATTCAATCCTGATACAAATAAACTTATGAATGTTGGTCAAATTGGTGTTGTTGACACGAATGGTATTCTTGTTATGGATCCAAATGTTAAACAGGGGTATAACGAATTTTCAAACGTTTCGTTACAACAAGAATTTATCACGATGATGCCAATTATGAAAAATTTTGATGCAAACAGACAGATGTTTATGCTTCAAAATGCAAATTTAGGTAAAGCTATCTCCCAATTGAGTTCAGCTTCATAACAATAGAGGTTAAAAATGTATAATTTACAAGGAATAATTTCAAAAGGAACAAATAACGCGCTTATCCAATTTGAACGTTTTGGTCAAATTGCAAACAACCTGTCTAATGTAAACACAACAGGTTATAAAAAAGTAACTTTTGAACAAATATTAAAAGAAGACGGTTATCTTACAGGTGCTGTTAGAACAGATCACTCTCAAGGTTCAATTAGGATTACAAGCAATCCTTATGATGTTGCAATTGATGGTCCTGGGTTTATTCCTGTAGTTTCACCATCAGGTGAAGTTCAATATACAAGAGACGGCGCTTTTAAACAAGGTAAAAATGGATATTTAACAACCAGTGACGGTTGGTTAGTCGGAGAGGGAATTCAAATTCCGACAAATTGTTTTAAGTTTGAAATTAAGCCAAATGGTGATGTTTTTGCCTATGCTGAAAAAGGTGACAAGCCGGAAAAAATTGGGAATATACCATTGGTAAGATTTGACAATCCCGATGGTATGGAATCTGCGGATATGAACAGACTTGTCGCAACTGCCGATGCGGGAGAAGGTAGGCTTATAAAAAACCATGATTGTTTTAAACAAAATAATCTTGAAAGGGCAAATGTAAGTATTTATCAATCAGCAACAGATTTGTTAAGATTAAATGCTTCGATGTTAGCAAGTATGCAGATGTTGAAACTTGCAGATACAATGTACAATAAATCGATTAATATCAGAGAGGGTTAAGGTTTAGACAATGTACACATCACTGGATAGTATGGGTAAAGTATCATTAATGATGGATTTGATTTCTCAAAGACAAAGAGCTTTGGGTTCAAATGTTGCCAACGTTGATACCCCGGGGTACATAAGACAAGATATAAATTTCGGACAATACTTGAGTACGATGAATAGTCCGTTAGAAACAAGACTATCCGAAAAACTCGGTCCATCAGCCATTGCAACTGACCAAGAAGAAGGACCAATAAATTCTGCAAATGAACTTCTTCAAATGCAAGAAAATTCAATTCTTTATTCAATGGCAACAAGAAGAATGTCAAACATTGTTACTGAGATGAAAACAGTGATAAATGTAGGTAAGTAATTATAAGGCAGGTGAAATATAAATGAGTATAATGGATTCAATAGATATCGGAGCAAATGCCTTAAAAGTTCACGGCAAGAGAATTGATATCCACGCAAAAAACATTGCAAACCTTGATACTCCTAACTATGTTAGAAAAATTCCGGTATTGAATGCAACAGATGATATTTCTTTCCATGGATTGATGAATACAATGAAAGAAGATGTTTTTGGTGTTGGGACACTTCCTTATCTTGAGGGTGGTGTAAGTTTCTCCGGTGTAGTTGAAGATCCAACACTTGGAGAAAAAATCTACAAGCCCGGACACCCAGATGCAGATGCAAATGGTTATATTAGAGCATCAAACGTAAATGCAATGGTTGATATTGCTGATGCTTTAATGGCGCAGAGAGCTTATGAAGCAAACCTTGCACTTGTAAATATTACAAAATCAATGGCTCAAAGAGCTTTAGAAATAGGAAAATAATTTTAAAAGTTTTAATACTCTCTTTTGATAACTTACTAAAAGAGAGTATTTTCGAATTGTAGGAGAAAGTATAATGCCACAATGTATGGACAAATATAAAGAAAAATTTACACTTGAATTTGCAAAAGTTATGCAGATAAATGCTGCAAGATGGAATGAATCTAAAAAAAATCGTATAAAGAATTTATACACTAAATGGGTATTAGCATATATTGGTGTTTTCTTTGCCGGTTTTATTCCAGCTAAAAGAGAAGGAGCAGATTATGATTTAAATTTTCATATTATATTAGCAATATTTGGTTTTATCGGTTCAATATTTGCGACTATCTTTTTTGAATGTTATGGATTGAAAGAAGAAATTAAAAAAGATCTTTACACAAAACTTTTAAAAGCTTTTGGTTATGATATTGTTTATGATTGTGGTGAAATTTCGTATTCAGAATATAATAATTCTATGTTATTTAAAAAACCTGTATGTTATGCGTCTGTAGATGATAAATTTTGTGGTATTTTTAATAACAGTCCATTTGTTATTACAGAAGCAAACTTGAATTATCTCAAAACTTCGCACGGTAAAACCCAAGAAACAAGACTTTTTAAAGGTATTTCAATGTATTTTAAAATGCAAAAGAAAGTTAAATCAAGGGTTTTAATTTATTCAAAAGGACTATTAGATATTAATGTACCAAAGGGTTATGAAAAAGTTGAGTTTGAATATGAAAAATTTAATAAAAAGTATAGTGTTTATGTTCAAAAAACAAAAGATGAAACTCGTGGTCAGATAGAAGCTAGATATTTGTTCAACACTGCATTTATGGATAGATTTATGCAACTTCAAACAAGTTTTAAAGTTGGTAAAATGCAATGCTCAATTTATGATGATACAATGCTGGTTCTTTTGCAGACGAATAGGGATTTGTTTGAAATAAATCCATTGTTTAAAAAAATTGATGACATAAATAATTATCAAACATTGTTTGACGAATTTGCATCAGTTTTATCATTCTTAGAAATACTAAATTTATCTAGTAAAACAGGATTGTAAAAAGGAAAAAATAATAATGACAAATGAATGTATGAACAGGTATAGAAATCAATTTGCTATAGAATTTGCAAAAACAATGCAAATCAATTTACCTCAATGGCAAAAATGGCAAAAAGAATATACTAGAAAACTATATGGCAAAGGTTGGCTAACCACTTATTTTCTGTCATTTCTTGCCGGTTTTATGCCGGGGAAAAATGAACGACATTATAGTTTGAAAGTTCATTTTGTGTTTGCTGTTATACTCTGTATAGCATCAATATGTACAGCTATCTCTTTAGAAAATAAAAATTATCAATTTGATATTAAGAATAAACTTTTTCCCCTTCTTTTGAGTGTTTTTAGTAAGGATATTATATATGGTGTAGGAGGAATACCTTACATTGAATATAATACATCTTTGCTATTAAACAAAGATGTGGGTTATGATTTTGTAGATGACAATTTCAGTGGAGTTTATAATGATGTTCCCTTTGTTATTTCAGAGTCTGAAATTTCAAATATCAAAAAATTTAAAAATGGAAAATCAGAAAGGAAATTACTGTTTAAGGGCATTGCAATGCATTTTAAAATGCAGAAGAAAATTAAATTCAGAGTTCTAATTTATTCTAAAAATATATTCAATCGTGTTCCTGATAGATTTGAAAAAGTTACTATGGAATCAGATGAATTTAACAAAAAATATAATGTATATGTTCAAAAAGGTTCAAATGCCGATGGACAAGTTGAAGCGAGATATCTTTTTAATACAGTCTTTTTAGAAAGATTTATGCAATTACAAACTAGTTTCAGGGTAAATAAAATGCAATGTTCTATTTATGGAAATTCAATGCTTATATTGTTAGCTACGAATAAAGATTTATTTGAGATGAACCATTTGTTCAAACGTATTGATGATATTCACCAATATCAACATTTGTTTGATGAATTTGCATCAGTTTTGTCTTTTATTGATGTATTGAATTTATCAAGTCGAACTGGTTTGTAGAGATAAGTTATTGTTTGTTTTCTTGTTGTAATTTGTATAATTTATTTATTTCTCTAGGTCTTTGAATTAATCTTGCCCATTCTGATGCATTACTATCAGGAACAATGGAGTCCCATATTAATTGAAAATCAGAGAATGTTAAACGATCAATAATATTTCCATCTTTATCATATAAAACTAAAGATTTGGTTGCAATTTCTTCTTTTGAAAAATCAATAACACATTGAATTAAGCTATATGAAATATTTTTATCTTTAAGGTTTTCAATGTTTTTAAATTCTTTACTCCCTATATTTTTAATCCAAAATACTTTTTTAGAAAAATCATAAGTTCCATTCTCATTTATGAACGTTTTTATACTGTTTTTATCAATATAATAATTTTCATCAATTTGTACCCATGTTGCTGCATTTACACTTATAAAAGAAGAACAAAATAATAAAAATAATAGTAAGATTAATCTTTTCATAAAAACTCCTAATTCCTATTCTAATATATTTATTTAATCATAAAAATATCAAACTGTCGTAAAATTTATTAGAAAATCAGGTTTAAGAATTTGAAAAATAACCTATTCTAATATATTATTAAAATGAAGAAAATATTTAAAAAGGAGATAATAATGGATATAAAGGCGGTTATTTTAGCTGCGGGAAAAGGTACTAGAATGAAATCTGTTACAACTCCAAAAGTTTTGCACCAAATTATGGGTAAAACTTTGTTGGGGTATGTTTTAGATAGTGTTAAAAATTTTGCAAGCGAAGAATTTGTTATTGTTGGACATCATGCTGAAGAAGTTGAAAAATTTGTAAAAGAAAATTATACAAATGCAAAAACGACTCTTCAATCTCCTCAACTTGGAACAGGTCATGCTGTTTCTATGGTTTGTCCGATGTTAAAGGATTATGATGGTATGGTGTTGATTTTGTGTGGAGATACACCGTTGATTACAGAAGAAACATTGAAAAGTTTTGTAGATTTTCACAAAACAAATAATTCAGATATTACTGTAATGAGTACAATTTTTGAAAACCCTACGGGTTATGGAAGAATTATTCGAGAAGATGATAGTTCTCTAAAATGTATTGTAGAAGAAAAAGACGCAAATTCTGAGCAAAAAGCTGTTAAAGAAGTTAATGCGGGAATTTATTGCTTGAATTGGGGAAAAATTAAAGATGCATTTTCTCAATTGAAAAGTAACAATGCACAAGGTGAATATTATTTAACGGATATTATTGCTTGGGGGAAAGAGAAAAACTTGAGTGTAAATGCTTATGTATTGGAGGATAGTGACCAAATTTACGGAATTAATTCTAGGTTAAATCTTGCTAAAGCTTCTAAAATGATGAACAAAAGAAACCTTGAAAAATACATGACAAATGGGGTTACAATTGTTGACCCTGATTCTACTTGGATTAGTGAAGATACAGAAATTGGTCAAGATACAATTATTTACCCATTTACATATATTGAGGGTGCAAATAAAATTGGTAAAAGTTGTAAAATAGGACCTTGCGCTCATTTGAGAGGTGGAGTTGAGGTTTGTGATAATGTAAAAGTTGGAAATTTTGTAGAGGTCAAAAAGTCTAAGATTTCTTCAAACACAAATGTTGGGCATCTTTCATATATTGGTGATAGTGAATTAGGTGAGCATGTAAATATTGGCGCTGGTACAATTACAGCCAATTACAATCCTTTGACAAAGGAAAAAACAAAAACAGTGTTAAAAGATAATGTAAAAATCGGTTCAAATACAGTTCTTGTTTCACCTGTAACTGTTGAAGAGGGCGCAAATGTTGGAGCTGGAAGTGTTGTGACTAAGAATGTTCCGGCATGGGCATTAGCTTTGACAAGAAGTCCTTTAAGGCTTATTGAAGATTGGGTTAAATCAAAACTCGGGAAATAAGTAGATTGGATATTAGAAAGGCGGATTGAATATTTATTCAATCCGCCTTTTTTTGAATTAGATAAACTTTTCTAATTATTCAACTTCGATTGCTCCAACTGGGCATGCATCAGCAGCTTCTTTTACAGAGTCAGCATTATCTGCAACAGCTGCTTCATCTACAACAGCTTTATCTTCAATTGAAAATACAGCATCACAAATTGATTCGCAAGCGCCGCAAGCAATACAACTGTCATTAATAGTTACGTTCATTTTATTTCTCCTTATTTTTTTACAACTCGTGGAAAATATCCACTACTAAAATTATATAACAAAAAAATAAATTTTTCCAAAATATTTTTTTATATTAAATCCAATCTTTGATGAAACTTGCTATTGTATCAAAACCCTCAACTTCACCAAGATTTCCGTTAGATGGAAGAGATTTTGAATACATCAAGAATGGAACTTTTTCTCTTGTGTGGTCAGTACCAGAAACGGTTGGGTCGCAACCGTGGTCTGCGGTCACGATTAGTAGGTCGTATTCGTCCATAGAGTCCATAATTGGTCCGAGATATGTGTCAATTTCTTCAATTGCTTTTCCATAACCTTTAGCATCATTTCTGTGACCATAAAGCATGTCCGTATCCACAAGATTTGTAAAAATCATTTCAACATTGTTGTAAGATTTTCCTTTTTCGTACGCAATATCTTCTAGTGGCAATTCATTTCGAACTGCTTTTAGTGTCAACTCTAACCCTTCTTTATTTGAACCCGTGTGGATTGCATGTGTAATTCCTGATTTAGAGAAAATATCCTCAATTTTACCAATTGCAACGACTTTTCCTCCATTGTCTTTAATTTCATTTAAAAGGGTTGGTTTAATTGGAGCAATTGAAAAATCTCTCCTGTCTTTAGAGATTCTTGTAGGTTTTCCGTCAATAATTCTGTATGGACGAGCGATTACTCTTGAAACGTAGTATTCATCATCTGTTAAGATTTTTCGTGCAATTCTGCACCATTCATATAATGTTTCAAGTGGAATGATATCAATATCTACTGCAATTTGGAATACACTATCTGCAGATGTGTAGACTATTGGAAATTTAGTTTTGTGATGTTCATCATTTAATTCTTCAATGATTACTGTTCCGCTTGCAGGTTTGTTAGCCAAAACTCCACCACAGTTTGTTTGTTCTACAAATTTGTCAATAAGTTCTTTAGGAAAACCGTTTGGGAATGTAGCGAAAGCTCTGTCTAAAGTAATTCCTGCAATTTCCCAGTGACCTGTTGTTGTATCTTTTCCTTTAGACTTTTCAACAAGTGTTGCATAAGTTGCAATAGGGTTTTCAACTTCTTTTATTCCTTCAAATTCTTGAATGTTTCCTAAGCCCATTTTTTCAAGATTTGGAACATTTAAACCATGATTAAATTCACAAACATGTTTTAAGGTGTTGCAATCCGGAGTATCACCAAAATCTTTACAATCAGGCATTGCTCCAATTCCCATTGAATCAATAACCATGATAATCGGTCTAACCATAATTTTTTTATCTGTATTCATGTTCAATTCCCCCTTTTATTGCTCATATTTTAGCATAAAGGGTTATTTTTTGGCTAGAGTAAAATTAATATCTGCAAGTTAAAACAAGTTCTCTGTTATTTTCTTTTGCTTCTTGCATAGCAGCTTCTTGAGTCAGTTGTTCAATTCTGTCCCCGTCCATTATTCCTTGAACTTGGCAGTTTAATTTATTTGAAGAATTTCCGTTTTGAAGTTCATCAAGTCTTTTGGTTAGAACATCTACTTTTATTGATAGGTCTTGAAGACTTGAATTATCTTGTGATATTTCATTTTCTTCTTCATTCATATCGTTTTTGTTTTGTTCTACTTTGATTTTTTGGTTTGCATTTGTTTTGTTTTCTGTAACTTCTTTAGTATTAGTATAAATTGCGGCTATTACAAAAACAAACATACATAAAAATACAATTGTTAAGATTTTAAATTTATTCAAACCGTCCATCAATTTTCTCCATAAAATTTTTAAGCTTTAAAAACATTCTAGCATAAATCATAAAATTTGGGCTAATCTTTACATTTGGCAAATAAATTAAAAATATTTGCAAAATAGAAAAGTTTGTACTAAATTAAAAGTGTTATTTATATGTTATTAGGAGGAAATGGTTAATGGAAACTTATGGTATTGAAAAATTAGGCATAATTGGCCCAAAAGCAGTTTATAGGAACTTGAGTCCTGCTCAATTGACAGAAGCTGCATTAAGATTAGGAGAAGGAAAACTTAGCAACACAGGTGCTTTTGTTGTAACAACCGGTAAATACACCGGTCGTTCTCCAAAAGATAAATTTATTGTGGATACAGACGGTATTCATGATGATATAGCTTGGGGAAAAGTAAACCGTCCTATTTCAAGAGAAAAATTCAATTCAATCAAGGGCAAGATTGCTTCTTACTTACAAAATCGTGAAGTATTTGTTTTTGATGGTTATGCAGGTGCAGACAAAACTTACACTCAAAAATTCCGTGTAATTAATGAGTTAGCAAGCCAAAACTTGTTTATTCACCAATTGTTAATCCGTCCAACTGCAGAAGAACTTGCAGCATACGGTGAACCGGATTATACAATCTTATGTGCTCCGGGATTCAAATGTGATCCTGAAGTTGATGGTGTAAATTCAGAAGCATGTATCGCAATTGATTATGAAGCACACGAAATTATTATTTGTGGTTCAAGATATTCAGGAGAAATCAAAAAATCAGTATTTGCTACAATGAACTACATTATGACTAAGAAAAATGTTCTTCCAATGCACTGTTCAGCAAATATGGATCCTACAACTGGTGAAACAGCAGTATTCTTTGGTTTGTCAGGAACAGGTAAAACAACACTTTCAGCAGATCCAGCTCGTAAGTTAATTGGTGATGATGAACACGGTTGGTCACCTGACGGTGTATTCAACTTTGAGGGTGGTTGTTACGCAAAATGTATCAACTTATCAAAAGAACATGAACCGGAAATATATAATGCAATTAAATTTGGTTCACTTGTTGAAAATGTAATTATGGATCCGGAAACTCGTGAATTTGATTTTAATGATGGTAGCCTAACTGAAAATACTCGTGTTGGTTATCCAATCAATTATATTGATAATGCTCAAATCCCGTCAAAAGGTGGAATTCCAAAAGTTGTTATTTTCTTAACAGCTGATGCATTTGGTGTTTTACCTCCAATTTCAAGATTGGATAAAAATGCTGCAATGTATCATTTTGTAACCGGTTTTACTTCAAAATTAGCGGGTACAGAACGTGGTGTAACAGAGCCTCAACCAACATTCTCAACATTGTTTGGTGAACCATTTATGCCAATGGACGCATCTGTATATGCAAAAATGTTAGGTGAAAAACTTGACAAATATGGAACTAAAGTTTACTTAGTTAACACCGGTTGGGCTGGTGGTTCAGCTTCATCAGGGGCTAAACGTATGAAATTGGCTTACACTCGTGCAATGGTTACAGCTGCATTGAACGGTTCATTTGATAATATTGAATTCAAACATCACGATGTATTTAATGTTGATTATCCGACATCTTGTCCAGATGTTCCGGCTGAAAAATTAGATGCTCGTGGAATGTGGGAAGATAAAGCAGCTTATGATGTACAAGCTAACAAATTAGCTCAAATGTTTACTGAAAACTTTGCTGCGAAATATCCAAATATGCCTGCAGAAGTAATTAATGCAGGTCCTAAAGTAAAAGCATCTGTATAAGTTGACTTTAGTTTAGTAAAATTTAAAAAAGCACTCTGATTTCTCGGGGTGCTTTTGTTATTGGAATTGAATTGTAAATATTTCCACTAAAAAGTGGATTTATATTATTAGTATCCATTATAATATTGTATAGCTATAGAGAGAAAGATATGAGAACGATTTTAATAATTTTAGGAATATTGTTATGTGTAAATTTACTTGTTGTATCAATAAGTAAAGCTTTTGCTAAGGAGCAAAATATTAATATGCAAAACCCTCAAATTCTCTCTCAATTGAAATAGGTTAGTTATGAGGATAATTACGGAATTAAAAGAAATTTTATATGCAAAAGGTCTTACATTAAAATTCGTAGCACAAGAACTTGAAAAAAGGTTAAACAAACCATATACACTTGCAATTTTATCGAACAAATTAAGAAATGAAACCATAACATATAGGGAAATGAAATTAATTGCAGAAATTATTGGTTCAAATTTAGAATTGAAATAAAAAATCGACACTTATTTTAAAGTGTCGATTTTTTATTTTATAGTTTATTCTTATTATAAATTAGCTAACTTTGTATAGAAATCATTTGATTGTTCAAATTTGTAAGCAAAGTTGAATAATCTTGATTCTTGCATTTGTGGAGCTAAAATTTGTAAACCGATTGGCATTCCTGTTTTATCAAATCCTGCCGGAACACTGATACCAGGAAGACCTGCAAGGTTACAACTGATAGTTGCAATATCTGTTAGATACATTGCTAATGGGTCAGAAGATTTTGCTCCAAGTTCAAATGCTGTGTTTGGACAAGTTGGAGAAATCAAAATGTCAACGTTTTTGAATGCTTCTCTAAATTCTTCTGTAACTAAAGCTCTCATTTGTTGAGCTTTTTTGTAGTATGCGTCATAATAACCAGATGATAATGCGTAAGTACCAAGCATTATACGACGTTTAACTTCCGGTCCAAAACCTTCTGCTCTTGATTTTGTATATAATTCAAGAAGATTTTTCGCATCTGGGTGTCTGTAACCATATCTAACACCATCAAATCTTGCCAAATTAGATGAACATTCTGCTGTTGCTAAGATATAGTAAATTCCGATTGAGTATTTTAATTTTTTCAATGAAACTTCTACGATTTCGCAACCTAATTTTTTGTATGTTTCAATGGCATTTTCAACTGCTTTTTGTACATCGTCTGAAATTCCTTCACCCATAAGCTCTTTAATAACACCAACTTTTTTGCCTTTGATGTCATTGTTCAAGTTTTGCGCATAATGTTCAACAGGCATGTCAAGAGATGTTGAATCTTTAGGGTCGTGTCCTGAAATAACCTCTAATAAATTTGCTGCATCTTCAACTGTTCTTGCGAAAGGTCCGATTTGGTCTAGAGATGATGCAAAAGCAATCAAACCATAACGAGAAACTCTTCCGTAAGTCGGTTTCATACCAACAATACCGCAAAAACTTGCAGGAAGACGGATTGAACCACCTGTATCTGAACCCAATGCTAATGTTGCTTCGCAAGAAGAAACACTTGCTGCAGAACCGCCTGATGAACCACCTGGAACTTTGTTCAAATCCCAAGGGTTATGAACTTTTTTAAATGCAGAGTTTTCGTTTGAAGAACCCATTGCAAATTCATCTAAGTTTGCTTTACCAACAATTGGTACTAAATTATTTAACAATTTTTCTGTAACCGTCGCATTGAATGGAGAAACAAAGTTTTCCAATATTTTTGAAGATGCGGTTGTACGAGAACCAACAAGGTTCATATTATCTTTTAATGCAAGAGGAACACCTGCAAGAAGTGGTAATTCTTCTCCTTTTGCGATTTTTTCATCTACTTTTTTTGCTGTTTCAAGAGCGGTTTCTTTTGTCAAAGAATTGAAAGCACCTAACTTCTCATCAACAGAATTTATTCTATCAAATGCTGCTTGTGTAAGTTCAACAGCTGAAATTTCTTTATTTTTCAAAGCTTTACTTTGCTCTGCAGCAGATTTTTTTAACAGCTCGTTCATAATTTCTCCTTAAAAAGCTTATTCTCACTCAAAATTGTAAGACAAACATGTATTTCAATCAAGAAGTGTTTATTCGGAGAGAGTTTATATTTTTTTACCTAAAGATTTTGAGATTTTAGAGTGAATCATGTTCGCTTGGTTTAAGTATTCAGTAAGTTTTTCGTAGTTTTGAACTTTTTCACCATACGGAACATTCATATCAACCAAATCATCAACACTTTTGCTGATTTCAGAAAGTTGTTCTAATGAGTCACTCAAAGTTACAACGGAATTTACTTTTTTAGAAACTTTGGCAAGAATTTGGCGAGAAATAAAGGATTGAATTTTGTAGATTATTGGCATTTTTTGTTTGAATGATTCGTGATATGCTTGTGATTTTTCACCTAAAACCCTTCCGCCATACATTTGTTGTTTTCTTAATGTATTTAATTCTTCTGTGATTCTTTGTTTCTTTGCTTTTAAACCAAGAGCTTCATTTTGAGTCCCATAATTATCGGCAACTTTGATTTTTGAATCAAGGTCTTTAATTATTGATTCTTTTTCTTTAATTCTGTATTCAAGACTTAAATCTTCTGTTTCAGCTTCATCATATTTTGTTTTATTAAGAATTGCAGAATCATAGCCATTTAATCTTTTGATTGGATTTGTTGCAGTAGTGTTTTGTGTAGGCTTAACTTCTTGAGGGTTAAAATCAGCACTAAAAGGATGCACTTCAGAAAAATTATATTTTTGGCTGAAGATGTTTCCGCCTATTTTGTTATTGTTACTACTACTATCCATACATACATTTTAAAACAAGAAAAAATTTTTTTTCACCATTAAAAGTATGATTTTACGAAATTGTATAAACTTTTTTGTAATATAACCAAGTGCCCATAACGGTTAGGATTATGTTAGGTAAGCATGCCGCTAAGAATGGAGCTATTGAGCCGGCTTCACCAAATGAAATTGATAATGCCCTAATAACATAATATGCAAAAATGATTAAAATACTGAATAGGAAACCTCTGTTATATCTAACTCTAGGAGGTGTAATTGCAAGTGGGACACCCACAAGAACAAATACAATTGTAGTTAAAGGTAATGCAATTTTATCAAACAATTCAATTGTATAAACTTGTCTATCTTCTGGAGTTATATCTGATTTAGACAAGAATTTTAATAAACCTGTAAAGTTATATTCTTTTGCAACATTTTTATTCATTTCGTCAGATAAATCCAAGCCAAATTTGACAGTAGATTTGTCAAATAATGTTGTATTCAAGACTTGACCGTTATCTGTGATTGTGTATGCTGCTCCTTTTTCAAATTTCCACCCATCAGGAGATGTTTTACCCTCTCTTGCTTGAAGAACTTGAATTGTACCTTCTTTAGAATTGTCTAAAACTGTTACATTGTATAAAGTTTTCTTTTGACAAAAGCCAACATAAAATAAACGTTTCAAGATACCATCATCGGTAAGTTCTTTGAATACGAAATTTTCCTTTCCATCAGGGATATTCTTTTGTCCTAAAGCCCAAAGTGCCAAAGTTTTAGACTGTGACATCATGACAGGAACAACACTTTCATTGATAAAAAAGCTCGACAATGACATTATGACTGCGAAAATAAAAATAGGTTTTGCAATTCTGTTTAACCCAATTCCGCATGCTCTCATAACTGTGATTTCAGAAGATAAACTTAATTTATTCAATGTCATTACTGTGGCAAGCAATACACCCATAGGAATTGTCATAACAATAACTGATGGCAAGTTTAATAAAATAAGAATGAATGCAACTTTGAACGGAATTCCAAATTTTGCAATTTGCTTAATCAAAGTGATAAAAGTATCAGATGCAAAAATGATTGTTGTAAAAACAAATACACCCATCAAAAACATTTCAATGACTTGTTTTAAGATGTATCTATCTAAAATTTTTGTATTGTTATACTTCTCTTTTGCAAATTCCAAAAACTTATTAAACATAAATTGATTTTAATCTAAACAAAAAGTTTAAGCAAATATTTTGCTAGTTTGATTCTTTAAGAATAAGTATTGTTTGTTCAATTTCTGTTTTTAAATATCCGAGTTGTTCTTGAATATTATTGGGGTTGTAAATATAGCCGGCGCTTCCGTAAGCAAGATATGGATTGTATTTCTCTGCTTCACTGCGTAAAAGTGCAATTGATCTGGCATGGGTGCTTAGTTCCATTAATCTTTTGTATGAAACGAATTGACTTTCCGGTTTATTAAGATATTTATCTCTCAGAAAATCTGCATTTTTATTGAAATAATAAACTTTTGCATTGAAGATTTGAACATTTCCATTATTCTCAATCAAGTCAAAAATATCCTCAAGCATTGGAATAAATTCGTTTATATCGTTGACATATTGTGAGGTTTTGTCTGATTTCAGAATAATATTTACAAAAGCAGGATTATCTCTTGGTACAGGTTTCATTTCATTTTCGGAGTTAAAATCTTTTGCAGGACGTGCTTCTATTGGGGCTTTTTTATCTTCTTTTACAGGTTGATAATTTCTCCCTAAATCAGGCAATGTTCCTACGTAGCCTTGGTTAGAATCATTCTCTCTTGCAAAACTCGGTGCTATGCAAATGATAGATAAAAGAATTGTTATACAAAAAATTTTACACCTACTCATACCATGATTATAATGATTTACATAAAAAAATCATCATTTGTTTTGTTGATTTTAAAATTCTAATTTAGGTTCAAGAAGTTCATAAATTACTTGTAATCGAGTTTTATCATGAGTAAACCACCAACCGATTAATGTCTCAAATGCGGTAGCTTGACGATATTCAGCTTGAATATTTCGTCTACCGACAGGTATTGGAAGATTTCTTGCCCTACGAACTATTTCTAATTCTTCTTCTGTTAATGTCGGTTCTAAACAATGTAAAAATTCATTCTGGGTATGTGTTTTTACCATATTGGTTGTAATTTGGTGAAGTTTTTTTGAATTATTCGTGATGTGGATTGTTTTTTCTCGAATGAACAATTCCCACACAGCATCTCCTAAATATGCATAATTTCTTAAATTTATTTCTTCCATAAGCCGATTTTACTACAAATATTTACTATTTGAAATTTTCGTTTATTGATGAGAAAATAAATCAAGTAAGGAGATATTATGAAGAGAAATTTGTTACTTGTTTTTGTTTGTTTAGTTTTGACTATGCCAAGTGTTTTGGCTCAATGTTCCTGTCAAAGATTAAATACAACAATTGAAAGTAGCAAATCTGTAAACTATCCTAGAGAAGCTACAAAATATAAAAAATATATTAAACACATTCAACAAGATAGGGCAACTGTTTATAATGCGTTGAATCTATCTGATGAGCAAATTCAAAAAAGAGAAGATTTGATGAACGAAAACAATCCTATTTATGAACAAAAATTTGACTGTTTGATGAAAGAAAGTTTTAAACTTCAAGCAATTGAAAATGCCGGTGCAACTGATAAAGAAATCAATGCTCAGAAAAAAGTTATTTCTTCTATCAAGAAAAGTATAGAAAGAACTCTTAGTAAAGAGAATAAAGCATTTAGAAAATGTCTAAATGGTCAGCAAAAAGCTAAGTATTCAATGATTAAAAAACTAGAAAGACAAGATTATAAAAAAGATTTAAAACAAAAAGATTATTATAAATCAAATCCCCAAATGCGTCCGTTTGGCAATCCTCGTCCTTGTCCTGCACCAATTGGCAGATAATTTCTTTAGTGTTAACAAATGTTACGAATTAATCCTTTTATGAAATTGAGCTTCTTCAAAATACTTTATATAAGTACGAGAGCTTAAAGAATAAATAAGGAGACGAGATATGGCATTTTTAGCATTAGCAAGTCAAAAGAGTTTGTTGACTTTACAAAAAAACTTTTTACAATTTCAATACACTTCAATTCAAAACCAAATACAATATGCTGAAGCTCAAATGAGTGAAGTTCAAAGAAAGTATTCCGGTGATACAGGAAGTGATTATACAGAAGATGCTGATTATATTTATTACAGTCAGTTAGATGATCAATTGGGTACTGAAAAAGATTCATTAGATTCTCAGTTAACAGCAATTGAAAACGAAATTTCAAGTTTAAAGACAATGGTAAACAACAACATCAAATCAAGTTGTACATTGAACCTTGTAAATTCATAATAAGGTCAAATAATTACTGTTGTTTTTCAAAAAGTTCCATTGTGTTGAGCATCAATGATGCAATTGTCATTGGTCCAACACCACCAGGGACAGGTGATATGTATGATGCAACTTTAGAGGCATTTTCAAAATCTACGTCTCCTCGGGTTTTCCCGTTCTCATCTTTGAAAATACCTACATCTACAACCACGCAACCAGATTTTAACATTTCCCCTTTTATAATATTTTTTCCCGCTGCAGAAATCAAAATATCTGCAGTTTTTGTTATTTGGGCAAGATTTTTTGTATGGCTATGACAAACTGTTACTGTCGCATTTCTGTTGAGTAACATTTGTGAAAGTGGTCTGCCAACAATATTTGAACGTCCAACAATTACGGCATGTTTTCCGTCTAAATCAATATTGTATTCGTCAAGTAGTAAAATAATTCCCTTTGGGGTGCATGGATAAACCGTTGGAATCTCTCCAGAAAATAATTTCCCAAAATTGTACGGCGTGAAACCATCAACATCTTTTTGTGGCAAAATTGTGTTCATTACATTTTCTTTTGAGATATGCTCAGGCAAAGGCAATTGAACTAGAATTGCAGTAACATTTTTGTCGTTATTAAGTTCTTCAATTTTATTCAAAAGTTCTTTTTCTGTAATTTCACTGGGATAATTTATAACTTCTGAATTTATGCCAATTTTTTCAGCCATTTTTTTCTTGTTGTTTACGTAAATTTTACTTGCAGGATTATCTCCAACTAAAATTACAACTAGAGTTGGTTTGGTCTGAAATTTTTCTACTTTTGTTTTTAAATTATCTAATAATTTATCTCTTAGTTTTTTACCGTCTAAAATTATTGCCATTTGTACTCCGCTATTGTTTTGCTTGAGGTAAATTCAATCTAAAATAGAATTGTTTTATCGCCTCTTGAACTGCTTTAGATTCTCTTGTCATCGGATTATTTTTTAATTCTTTGTCAAAAGGAATTGTGCCTAAAACATCAAGGTCATATTTTTTTAATAAATCATAAACAGAAGAAAGATTATCATTATCAACTTTATTGATTACAACACCAAGTTGATTTCCTGCCGCATATTTTGCACTGAATTCTTCAATACGTTTTGCAAGGTGAGCAGATTCTTCTGACGGTTTTGCAACAATTACTGTACAATCAATATCAATATCTACAAGTTGATTCAGGTATTTTAAATCAAACTCGCAATCAAAAATTACAATATCATACCTGTTAATTAATTTTGTAACTGCATCATTAATTTGTTTTGTAATTGGGCATCTGCAATCTTTTGAACCAACAAACCAAGATTCAATAATATCAACATTATCATTGATAGGAACGAGAATGTCTTCCATTGCCCATTCAATGAATTCTTGTTTTGTCATATCTTTAGGAATTCCGGTTTTATATTCGTGTTTGCCACTTCTAATCCCATAAATTGTGTTTCTGATATCAAGACCAAAACTATGTGCTAGTTCACTGGTTAAGTCGTTGTCAAATAGTAGAATAGATTTTTCTGGAAACATTTCCTGAAAAATATGCATAAATGCTTTTACTATAGTTGTTTTCCCATTACCACCTTTTCCTGTGATTGCCAGCTTAACAGTCAAAATAAAACCTCACTTTTAATTGTTATTAATGATTTATCTGTAATAAGTTTCTCATCAATACCTTTTTTAGTCAAATAATTTATTTAAATAAAACAAAAGACAAAATTATTTAATTTTGTCTTTTGTTTAAAACTTAATATTCCAGTTAAAATTATTCAGCAACTTCTTCGTTTTGTTCTTCGATTGATTCTTTAACAACTTCAGAAGCTGAAACAGAGATGTTCAATTCGCATTTAACTTTAGAAGTTAATTTGATTAACATAATGTAGTTACCGATTTTGTTGATTGGAGCATTCAAAGAAACTGCTTTTCTATCAACTTCGATACCAGCTTGAGCAGCTAATTCTTCAGTTAATTTTTTAGTAGTGATTGTACCGAATAATTTACCAGATTCACCGGCTTTAGCAGATAATTCTAATTTGCCGAATTTTTCAATAGCTGCAGCTTTTTCTAAAGCTTCTTGATGTAATTTTTCTTGTTTAGCTTTAATTCTAGCGATATTTTTTTCTCTGTTTTCTAAAGCTCCGGCAGTAGCAATTTCAGCCGCACCTTGAGGAAGCAAGAAGTTTCTAGCATAACCGTCTTTAACGTTAATGATATCGCCAACTTCACCTAAATTTTGAATTTCTTTTTTTAATATAACTTGCATCGTAAAATTCTCCTTTTATATCTATATTTCTGCATGTAGCCCAACCATACAACAAAAATAACAAATTGTCGATACTTTTTGTAATTTTGTTAAGAGAATAAATTTATGGTTGAAAAGGTTTATAGGGCATATTATAGTTAAATGTGAAAAGTGAGTAGTGAATGAACTATAAGTGGTTATAAGGCATCGGGGCAATAACCTTTTCATCGCTTACTAAAATTTTCTGTATTTTATCTTTACGAATATCAAAATTAATGTTATCATATTAAAAAGTTTTAGTGAGTGTTTATTAGAGGATTACAATTATGATGACTAAAGAAGTTAATGACTGGCTTAGAAAAGTTGAAAATGGTAACTATTCTTCCTGGGAAATTATGGAAGAATTTACTAAATTTCATAAATACCTTACAAAAGAAGAAGTTGAACAGATTAAAAATAGATTGAAGAATTCTATCCGCCGTTAACTATATAGTAAAACTAGACGCAATATGTTATAATAAATAAGGAATCTGAAAGAGGTTTTTGATGTCTTATTATGATGAGTTGTTGCGTAAAATTCCTAAGATTAAAAAGGTTTTAGATAACGATAAAAATTATGTGATTTATCATTATACAAAGCCCGAAAAACTTTTGAATATTTTAGCAAGTGGTACATTGAGATTTTCGAACGCGCTTTATCTTAATGATAAGGAAGAAATTGCTTATTCTTATAAGTTGATTGTTGATTTAATTGATGAAACCCCGGAGCTTAATTCGGATTTATTCAACAAAATCCAAAACCATTTTAGCAACAAATATAAACATATTGTCGATGGATATAATGATTTAGTCAACAAGTTGGAATATTTCACGACTTCATTTTCGACAGAAAGTGACAATTTGACCCTTTGGAATAATTACGCAAAAGGCAAAAATTATACGGGTTATAATATTGGCTTTGACAAAAATAAACTTGTTGAAGAGATGGACAAAAACAACTACCTCCCAATTTTTGGAAGTGTAATTTATGATAAAAATAAGCAAGTTAAAATTATTCATGCAATTTTCAAAAAGTGGAATATGCTCTTTGAAAGAGCATTGAAAAGTAAAAAAACAAATGAAGTTAAACTGTTTGATATTTTGTTTGAGTTGATTGATGTTCTGAGCATCGTGAGTATTTTCTTCAAAAATCCGCAATTTAAAAATGAACACGAGTATAGAATTGTTATAGTAAATGTTTTTGGGACTTTGAATTCAAAACCTACGAATATAGTCGAGAAAAATGGTTTGTTTGTTCCTTATTTGGAATACAATTTTTCCAAAGAATCCGTCAAATCTATAAACATTGGTCCAACATTTGATGAAAATATTTTCTATACAAGTACCAATAGAATGCTTTTGAATTTTGGTTATGAAGATAAAGAAGTTTTCCGTTCCAAAATTCCGTTAAGATATTAGACGTGAATTGAATAAAATTGAAAAAAGCCGAAAGTTTAATGTCAAAAAAATAAAGTTGTCTTAAAATATTTTGCAGAGAGGTTATTAAAATGATTGTAGAATTAGATGAACAAAATTTTGAAGAAAATACAAATAAAGGTTTGAAGCTTGTTGAATTTTATACAACTTGGTGTATGTATTGCAAAAAGCAACGTATTGAACTTGAAGAACTAAAAGATTCTGATATTTGGATTGGAATTGTTGACGGAGAAGAGTCACCTAATTTAGCAAGAAAATTTGGCATAAAAGGTTTTCCAACTTTTGTGTTATTAAAAGACGGAGAAAAAATTGCTGAATTTGTTGGGTTTCATGAAAAATCTCAACTATTAAACCGATTGATGGCTTATCTTAAATAACTCTATTTAATTCATTGTCAATCAGGTAAACTTCACCTGTGTTATGATCAAAGTGACATTTTGCAATGAATAAGTCATTGTTTTCAACGGCAGTGCGGATTATTTCAGAATGATTTTTGATATAATTTTCGACCCATACAGTGTGTTTTTTGGCAAATTTGTTATTGCAAGACATTTGTCCGCCTTTATCAATAACTGGGTAAACACATTTCAATATGGATTGAAAATTGTCTGTAACTTCAGGATAGTGTTCGTTTGCATAAGTCATAACACCGCAATCATCATGTCCAAGTAAAATTAAAAGTGGAACGTGGAGTTTTTTCACAGCGTACTCAAGACTTTCCAGAACATTTGGTCCTACTGTAATTCCAGCAACTCGGACTACAAATAATTCTCCTATTCCGCAATCAAAAACAATTTCTGGAACAACTCTTGAATCTGAACAACTAAGAACACATGCATAAGGCTCTTGATAAAGTGCAAGTTTTTGTAGTGTTGAAAGACACATGTTTTTAGATGTTGGGGTTCCGTTAATGAAATTTTTGTTTCCTTCAAATAGTTTTTCTAGTTCTTGTTTTGCTTTTTGTGGAATATTATTTGGTAAATTCATTTTGCTCTCCTTAAAAATTTTGTTTGTACTATATTTTATAAAATCATTCTTTTATTGTCAAAATGTTTTTACAAAATTATTGTTTAATTTCAATAGAGCTACCGTTCAAGCTTCGTTTTATAAGGATTTTTTTATCAATCCTATTGCGAAGTTCTGCAACGTGAGAAATAATTCCAACAATACGGTTACCCTCTGTTAAATCGTATAAAGTATTCATTGCTTGTTCTAGAGATTCTTCGTCAAGTGAACCAAAGCCTTCATCGACAAACATTGCTTCAATTTTTATTCCTCCGGAATAGTTTTGAACAACGTCAGATAATCCAAGTGCAAGGGATAATGCGGCTTTGAAGGATTCACCTCCGGATAGAGTGCTTACACTACGAAATTTTCCTGTATGGTAATCAAAAACATTTAAGTCTAATCCAACTTTTGCGTTACCTTTTTTCTCTTCTTTTCTTTCAAGACGGTATTGGTAATTTGTCATTTTTAAGAATCGTTTATTTGCTTCATCAATAATCATGTCAAAATATGCACTTTGAATATATTGTTCAAAAGTCATTTTGATTGTTCCGTTTAGTTTTCCGTTTGCGGTGTCTGATAATTGTTTGAAAATTTGCAATTCTTTTTCTGTTTTCTGAATATCTTCAATTGTTGTTGTGATTCTTGATTTTAAATTGTTGTTTGTTGAAAATCTTGAATTCAAAATGTCTGTTTGTTCCTGAATATTATTTTCATTTTCTTTCAATGCTTTTATTTGTTCTTTCAATTCTTCAATGCAGAATTTTGGCGCATTTTTGATTTGCTTTTGCAATGTTTTGAGTGTTTCTTTTTTGGAAATTAGGTCTGCATTTGCTTTTTCTTTTCCTGTTTGAATTTGTTTGAATTCTTTTTCAAATGATTCGTATTGCAATTTTTTTTCATTGAATATTTGAATAGCTTTTGTGCTATCAGTGTATTCAAGTTCTTTTTGAATTGTTTTTAGTGTTGCGGATTTTTCTCCAATAATTTGAGAAAATTTATTTTTAATTTCGTCAAAAGATTTTAAATCTTTTTCTTGTTGCAAGATTGACTTTTCAACTTTTTCTAATTCTTTTTCGGAATTATTTTTTTCGTTGATTTTTTTAGATAAGTTTTTAATTCTATCTTCAATTTCATTTTGTATTTTTTGAGTTTTCTCCAATTCTTCATTTATGATTTTGGAAATATCTGTAGAAAATTTTTGGTTAAATAGTTTTGTAAAATTGCTTTCAAATGTTTTTTCAAGGGTAGAAATTTCCCCTTGTAATTTTGTGATCTTATTTGCCTCTTGGTTCAGATTGTTTTGGGCCGAATCACTTATTTTTTGAAGCTGTTCAAGATAGTCTTTTGTGATTGTTTCATTTATAAGTTTTGCAGGATTTGGGTGAGCTGTTGAGCCACAGACAGGGCACGGTTTATTTGGAATTAAGTCTTTTGCCAAAATTCCTGCTTGTTCCTCAATGAATTGTGTGTATATTTGTGAGTATTTTTGATTTTTTTCTTGCCAATCTTTAGATAATTGTTTTAAATTGTTTTGTAAAAGTTTTAGATTTTGATTTTCGGAAATTAGTTCATTGTTTTGTTTATTTATTTCAGATAATTTTTCAATTTTTTCAATATTTTTTTGTTTTGAATTTTGTTCTTTTTCAAAATCTGTCTCGACTGTTTTGAAATCTTGAAGAAGTTTTTTTAGTTTTTCTTGAATAATTTTGCTTTTGGTTAAATCATTGTTTAGTTTTTCAATATTTTGATTATTTATATCATTTTCTTTTACTGTATTATCAAGCTCTTGTGATAATTTTTGAAGTGTTTCATATTTAGATAAATCTTTTTCCAATTTTGCAACTTCAATTGCCAATTTTTCATTTTGTGCTTTTTTATTTTCGTATTGTACGAATTTATCATTGATAATTTTGTAATCAAGTTCAAGTTGTGGAATGATTTCTGTTTCTAATTTTTGGATATCATTACGTGTATTTTCGATATTTTGTGCATTCCCAAAAGTTTGATTTAGTTTTTCTAATTCTTTTTTAATTGATTTTTTCTCTTTATCCAGAGTTTTTTTATCAGTTTCATCTTTTTTAATTTGGTTTTTTAGTTCCTCTAGCAATTCTTCTGTATTATAGATGTTTTTGCTATTTTTTAGGTTTGAAATTTCTGTAGCTAATTTTTCATTATCAGCAGATAAAATTTGTTCAGAGTATTGAATTAGAGAGTTTTTTAAATCCTCAAAGAGTTCTTTTCTTTTAATAAAATTGTCATACAATTTTGCTTGAAAAATTTGAAGATTTTGAGTAGAAAAAATATTTCTGAAAATTTCTCCTCTATCTTCTGTTTTTGCGTTGAGTAATTTTTGAAATTCCCCTTGTGCAATCATTACAATTTGTGAAAATTGCTTTTTATTTAGTCCAATAAGATTTTCAATTTCAATATTTGCTTCTTTTTCTTTTGTATAAACTTTGCCGTTCGGTAAGGTTAATTCAACTTCTGAATTATGGTCATTTGTTTTGGGTGAACGTTTGATTTTATAAATTTCACCGTGACACATAAATTCTAAAATGACATAAGTTTTGTTGTTTTTATCTGCAAAATCACTGCGCAGAGCTGCTTTGTCCTTTCTATATTCCCCGCTTGCTTCACCGTATAGCGCAAAACTTATTGCATCAAATATTGTTGTTTTTCCGGCTCCGGTATCACCTGTGATTAAATATATTCCGTTTTCACCAAGATCTGAAAATGGAATTTCAACTTTAGAAGCGTAAGGTCCAAAAGCATTTATAATTAGATTTAGAGGGCGCATTATTTCGCCTCCTTAATATCTAAAAGAATTGATAATACAATTTCTTTTTCTTCATTTGTTAATTTTTCTTTTGTTTGTTTTTCAAAGAAATCTGAAAAATGTTCAAATATGGTTTTTTCTTTTAAAGTTTTCAAATCTCGTTTCTCTCCAAGATTTGTATAATATTCTTCAAAGTCCAATTTCATAATGTTTGGGAAAATTGTTTCAAGTTTATTTTTCGCATCAATTACATTTGTATCAGTTAATGTTATGTGCATATATGATTCATCTTTTTCCATTTTTAACAAGTTATTGATTTTCCCTCGAATTTCTTTCATTTCGTGGATTGGTTTAAATGGAATTGATTTTATATCAATTTTTTTATCTTCAATCTCAACAATTGTGATTGATTTATTTTGATTCACTTCAGAGAAAGAATATTTTAATGGAGAACCGCAGTATCGAATTTCTTTTCTCCCCATGGATTGAGGTTTGTGAATATGTCCAAGTGCAACATAATCAAAATTGTCAAAAATTCTATAATCAATATTATCAAGTGTTCCGAGTGATGACGTTTCAGAGTCACTTATTTCCGGTTTTTTCCCATTTGCTGTTACAAATTGGTGTGCGATGAGAATGTTAGTTCTTGAGGTGTCAATATCTAAATTTTTTACAACATTTTCAATCGCATCTTGATAGTTGCCTATTTCAATATCTGGAAAAAATCTTCTCACATCTGCAGGGCGTACAAATGGTAACAACCAAATATCAATATTTTCTAAAGGAAGAGGTATTATTTTCCCATCATAATTTCTGGAAAAATGAATTCCGCTAAGAGATATAAGTTTTGAAAAAGTTGAGAGTCTTTCGCTGCTATCGTGATTGCCACTGACTATATATGCCGGAATTTTCAAATCAGCAATTTTACAGATAAAATCTTCAAACAGCTCGATTGCCTCAATTGATGGAATTGTTTTGTCGTAAATATCTCCGGCAATAAATATCCCATTAACTTTTTCAGATTTTGAAACCTTAATAATTTGTTTTAATATTTCTCTTTGGTCATTTATCATAGAAAACTCGTTTACACGTTTTCCTATATGCAAATCTCCAAGATGAATAAATTTCATTTTCATACTCTAATTATTTTACCATTTTTTCTCAATTTTGTGAAGAATAACGGTTATTTTTTAGTTGTTTGAGTATTGTTATTTTCTTGTTGTTTTTCAATATTACTATGAGCATTAAGCTTTTTCATTTGAGGTTCAACACATTTTTTGATGATTACGTTTTCAGTAAACATATCAATTGGTTTTACTGTCAGAAGCAATGCTGTAAATGACCCTAAAGACTTCCAAGCTTTGAGTTTAAAGATTCTTTTGTCTAAATTGCTCTTAATTATGTCTGTGGAATTTCCATGTTCTAAAATATTTTCAAATTCTTTTTTCGCAAAATTTTTCAATCTTTCTTCATTCGAATTTGCAATAGCTCCTCTTTTGCAGTTGCAAAGAAGTTTGTCATACATTTTAGTGAAAATATTATTTCCTTGATAAGATTCTTTTTTCTTAGAGAAGAAAATATTGAAATTATTTTCAAATTTTTCTAAAACTTGTGCTTTATCACCATCTTTAACAATATCATGGTCTTGGGCATGGTGCTTGATAAATCTTAGTGTTTGTTCTTTGGCATTTGTAGAAATTTTTTCCCCTTTGTATTTATCTATTTGAGAAAAAGCACTTTGTCCAATGTGACCAAAAACTGTTGGTAAAATAATACTTGCAAAAGCTTGAAATACGGCTTGTTTAAATGCACGTTGAGCATTAGGGTCGTATTTATTTCCCTTATTTTTGTATTTGTCATAAACATCTGCGCCAAAATACATCAATGCAGGAACCCAAAATAAAGTTGCTGCAGTTGGGGCAATTTCATTGATAGCTACACCGATATCGTTTGTGTAACCCAAACCTCTCATTGGCCAATTTGCCAATGGGTCTTTGTATTTTTTTTCTTTTTTCTTTTTATTTGCGTTGAATTCAACATTTTTATCTTGTGCCGTGAAATTCAACGCTGAAGATACCGAATTAATTTTCATTGATTCTCCCAAGCCAAATTATAGGTAAATATATTCATTCATTTTACTAGAATTCCATTCTATACAAAAACTTTTTTAATTTCAAATAAATAAGTTTAACCTTGTTACAAATTGTTATAAATGTAGTTTTTGTCATTAATTTAAATATTTTTTTATAATTAATTTTTTTAATGCTCTGGAATTTACACTATCAGGTGCGATTTCTAGAATTTTGTCTAAGGTTTTGATTGCTTCATGATATTCTTCTAATTTCTTTTGTATAACAGCGATTGAGTACAACGCATCAATAAATTTTGGGTCCAATTCAACAGCTTTTTCTAAATATTTTAGTGCCGATTTTAATTCGTTTGTTTCCGGATTTTCCTTTGAAAAAACAATTTGCGCTTTATTAAAATATGCATCAATTAAATTTTCATCAATTTCAATAGCTTTTGAATAATCTTCATTTGCTTTGTCTAAATTTCCTTTACCATGTTCTAAAATTCCTCTAAATAAATAACAAGGTGCAAAATCAGGTTTCAATTCAATTGATTTATTGTAGGCATCAAGTGCTTTGTCATATTCTCCTAGTCTTGCTTCTGCCATTCCAAGATTGAAATAGTAATGGTAATTTTTTTGATTAGCTTTGCTATTTTTTACAAGTTCTTTGAATTCTTCTTTTTCGGCAATAATTTCTAATAATTTTGTGCGGTTGTCTTGCGCAATTTCTAATTTAGGGTTTAATAAGAGAGCCTTATCGTAATCAAGTAGCGCTTTTTCGTATTCTTGTTTGTTAAAGTACGAATAGCCACGGTTGTTGAATGCAAAGGCGCAAGTTTTGTCCATTTCAATTGCTTTATTATAAAATTCAATAGCTTTATCATGATTTTTTATTTCATCGTAAGCATTGGCAATGTTTATTGTTGCGTCTAAATTCTTAGGGTTTTCATCAATTGCTTTTTGATAATTTTTTAATCTTTCTTCTGCATCTGTTGATGCATAACCCAAATACATATAATATTCTTCTTTTGTTCCGTAACGTTTTAGGTCATTACGAATAAGTTTTCTTGCGTTTATGTAATCCTTTTCTTCTAAATATTTATCAATTTTTTTTAATACTGAATATTTATCCATAATTTCTCCAATTCAAATTTTATTGAATACAACCGGTATCATCTAGCAAGTTTTCGCCATTTGCTGATGCTACTGCCATCTCATCACAACGTTCATTAAATTCGTGTCCGTTGTGTCCTTTAACCCAAATGAATTTTACATTATGAGGTTCTTTTGCTTTTAATAATCTTTTCCATAAATCTTGATTTTTTACCGGTTGTTTGTTTGAACCTCTCCAACCTTTTTTAACCCAACCTTCAACCCATTTTTGATTAAATGCATCAACCAGATATTTAGAATCTGAGGTTAATTCAACATTACATGGCTTTTTCAAGGCTTCTAAGCCTACAATTGCAGCAAGTAATTCCATTCTATTATTTGTTGTAACTTTAAAACCTTGTGTAATTTCTTTTTTATGGGTTGTTCCATTTTCATCTTCTGCAATTAAGATTGTGCCATATCCACCTTTTCCAGGGTTTCCGCTACAAGCTCCATCTGTATATATTTTGATTAACATAAAATTATCCTTCTTCTGTAATATCCCATTTTTCTAAAATATCATCTGGTATCCCGTCTAAAAATCTTGATGGCTTTGATAATACCATATTCATCGCATAATCGTACATATCAACAGGATAAGTTATGTACAAATTATTTTTGGCTCTTGTTGCAGCAACGTACATTAGGCGTAATTCTTCGTCCATTTCTTCTGCCGAGTTAAATGAATAAGCACTTGGAAATCTTCCGTCAACTGCTCCTATTATGAATACTGTGTCCCATTCCAATCCTTTTGCAGAATGTATTGTCGAAATAGTGAGAGCTTCATCATCAGAATTATTCTTATACATTCCCTCGACACTTGCATCAGGTGGTTCTAAAGCTAAATCACTGATGAAATCTTCAAGATTGCTATACTGTGTTGCAAGATATTCAAAATGGTCTAAATCTTTTTCCCTCTTTGTAAAATCGTCATATTTATCCTTCAGTATAGGTCTATAATAATTTATCACTGCAGAAACTATTTCTTCCGGTTTTTTCTTTGGTAAAACATCTCTTAATTTCCCTAGTGTAGAAAATAGAGGAGTTAAGCTTTGGGTTTTATTTGATGGAAGAAGTTTTATGTCAGGGTTCAAATGACCTTTAACTACAGGCATGATGTTGTTAACTGTTGAGGCTCCGACTCCTTTCAATAGTAGTAAAATTCTAGTTAAACTTATTATATCATCTGGGTTTAATAAAACCCTTAAATGCGCAACGATATCTTTGATATGAGCAGTTTCCATAAATTTTGGTCCGCCAAATTTTTGGAATGGGATTGCTCGTTTTGAAAGTTCAATTTCAAGATTGTATGACATTCTTGCATTTCTTGTTAAAACGCAAATATCAGAAAGACTTATATCTTCGTCTAACAATTCTAAAATCTTTTGGCATATAAAATCAGCTTCCATTTGCGTATCTTTTGCGCATATTAATGCCGGAATTTGTGGTGAAACAATATCAGAAAATAATTTTTTTGTATATTTTTCTTTGGCTTTGTCAATTATTTCATTTGTGAATTTTAAAATATTTTGGGTACTTCTGTAATTTTGTTCAAGTTTTATTATTTTAGTATTTTCAAAAAGTTTTGGAAAATCTAAAATGTTTCGATAGTTTGCCCCTCTGAATGAGTAAATACTTTGAGCATCATCTCCTACAGCCATTATATTATGATGTTCAGATGCTAAAAGCTTGATTACATCAGCTTGAAGAGTGTTTGTATCTTGGTATTCGTCAACCATAATATATTTATATTCGTTAGATAATCGTTTGCGGAGTTGGTCGTTGTTTTCTAGAAGTAGTTTTATATATAGCAATAAATCATCATAATCTAATACAGAATTTTCTCTTTTATATGCTACATAGGCTTTATGAATTTCAATAATTTTATCTGCGCAATGTTCAAATTGGGGAAATTCATTTGCAATAATTTTTTTTGTTTGAGTAACTTTATTTATACTTTTTGAATAAATATCTAAAAGGGTTGATTTTTTCGGAAATCTTTTTTCTTTTTTAGGAAACATTTGAGCAACAATATGGTTTATTACATCTTCGCAGTCTGATCTGTCCATAATGGTGAAATTGTTTTTTAGCCCTAAAAGTTTTGAATATTTTCTTAAAATTATGTTGGCAAAAGAGTGAAACGTTCCGCCTGAAACTTTTTCGCACCTATTATCAAGAACAATTGTTGCTCTGGATAACATTTCCGCAGCAGCTTTTTTAGTAAAGGTTAAAAGTAGAATATTTTCAGGTTTTATTCCGTCTTCAATAAGCCTTGCAACTCGGTAAGTCAGAGTTTTTGTTTTTCCGGAACCAGCACCTGCAATTACAAGGATTGGTCCTTCTTTTGATTTGATAGCTTCGAGTTGAGCTTCGTTTAGGTCTTGTTCATAATTAACTTTGTAATCGTTTTTTATGGTATCACGTTTTTTCAGTACATATTTTTTACGTACCGGTTTATTCTCTTCTACTATTGATACTTCTTTTACCATAAAATCCTCTACTTGCTAATTATAGTTCACGTATAAAGTGTTTTTCAATAAATTATTGTAAAGTTTTGAAAAGATTTCAAGTAAATCTCTAATTTTTTTCTTAATTGTTCCGAAGAAAATAATATGCGCAATAGATAAACATGAGGAAGTGTATAGTTGTGAAAAAAATATTTTTATTAGTTGTTTTTTTAGTTGTGTATATTTTTTCTTACGTAGGGTTTGCTTCTGCGATTCCTTCCTATGGTAAATGGTTTAATCCAAGAATATTGAAAACATATATTCAACCCGGACACCCTCGTACAATTATGATGAAACATGCATTTGCTGAGTGGTCACGAGTTACACAAAATAAATTCGTATTTCGCTATGTAGATAGTCCTAAAGTTGCTCAAATTGAAGTCTATTTTGTTAAAACTATTCCAAATGCTGACAGAGAAATCGGTTTGACCAAAACATCAAGAATGAATAGTGGTAAAATTACTCATGCAGTGATACAAATTGCTGAACGACCTGTAAATGGTGCAAAACTTCGTAATGATTCAGTTTATACTACAATGTTGCACGAAATTGGACACGCAATGGGAATGCTTGAACATTCTAGCGACCCGAAGAGTGTTATGTATCCGGTTGTTAATGATGCTCAAGAGATTTCAAAAGCAGACCTCAAAAGACTTGCCAAAATTTATGGTTGGGACTAATTATTTCCGAACCCAATTCCAATCGTAAATCCTATATAATTGTCTTATATCTCTTTTATAAATATCTTGAGATTCAGAAATTGGCATATTCATAATCCCAACAGATCTACTAGTGTCCGGCAAACCTAGAGAGTGACCTATTTCATGTAGCATTGTTGTGTAAATCATATTTTTTGATGCTTTTGAATTTACAGATGCAATTTTGATATCTGATTTTGTAATGTAACCATTTTTGATTGTATTTGAATAATTTCCTAAAAGAGCATCGCTTTTATCAACTTTGTCTGTAAATGTAACATTGATATTTGCTGGTGTTTTTTCTGTAAATACAAATTTTACATTCCCAAAACTTTCGTTTTGCCATTTTAGAAAAGCTCTTTTCATCATAGCAGAGTTTGTGTCTTGTGGAATGAAAACTGTTAATTTAGCTGGATTTTTCCAGTGTGGGAAATTTTCAGTTACTGTGTTAACTTGCCCAAAACATGTAATTGCAAATCCAAATATTAAAAATATTGCTGATAAAATTTTTTTTAGCATAATAGCTCCTTTTTGCTAGATTATAAGTTATTTTTTACTAAAAATCAAATACTTTATGCTAAGATTATTTTCAAATAGGAGAATAATTATGGGTGAAAGAGATAAAATGATTAATGGTGAAATTTATGAACCGTTTTGCCAAGAGTTGGAACAAGACAGATTTAGAGCAAAAGAACTTTGCAGAGAATATAATTTGCTTCATTCAGATGAAAAAGATAAGAAACAAGAGATTCTTAAAAAATTACTTGGAAATGCAGGAGATAGTAGTATAATTGAACCGAATTTTTTCTGTGACTATGGTTATAATATTGAATTTGACGGCTTTGTTTATGTAAATCATAATAGTGTATTTTTAGATTGTGCAAAGATTAAAATCGGTGCGGATACATTTATCGGTCCTAATTGTGGGTTATATACCGCTGTTCACCCAACGAATGCAAAGGATAGAGTTGCAGGAAAAGAATGGGCAAGACCAATTACCATTGGTAATGGTGTTTGGCTTGGAGGAAATGTTGTTGTTCTTCCCGGGGTAACGATTGGAGATAGAGCGGTTATTGGTGCGGGTTCTGTTGTGACAAAAGACATTCCTCCAGATACGGTTGCCGTCGGAAATCCTTGCAAGGTTATTAAAACAAATATAAATTAGTTTAGAATTAAGTACCCAAAGTTTAAATAAGTTGCAAAAATTATCCATACAAAATATGGAACAAGAAGAATTGCAGCCATCTTTGATACTCGGTAAAATCTGCTAATGGTAAGTATTACGAGAATATCTAAAAGTATAATTATAAAAAATGCGAGTACGACATTTTTAAGGTAAAAGAAAGCAAAAGGCCAAATCAAATTTAGAGAAGCTTGTACAATAAAATACAAATATCCAAAGAATTTATTTTTACCAAACGAAAGGGTGTAAATAATTATGGAGATTATCATTGTTGCATATAGAACACTCCAAACAGGTGCAAAAATACTGTCTGGGGGACATAGTTCTGGTTTTGTAAGACTGTAATACCAAAGAGAATTGTACATATTTTATTTTTATAGAATTAAAAAATAAATAAATTCTCCGTTTGTGTAATTTTAGTATTTTATTTAAATTCTTTAACTATATTTTTAAAATATTCAGAATCAGACAATGCTTTCTTCGCACAAGCAATACCATTATATTCATCTTGAGAGTTAACATTGCAATATGTACTTAAATCTGTATAAGTTGTACCCGTATCTCCCATTGCTTTTAATTGATTATCTACTAATTGGAAGGTAAATAAGTCATATCCCCAACGATTAGGCTTGTTGTTATATCCGTTCAAATCAACAGATACGAATACTCTCATTCTTGGTGCATAATTTTCAAACAATAATAATGTTCCGTCTTGTAGAGCTATTTGTCCATCATCAAATAAAATCATACTTGCATTTGTTTTGCCATCGTATGTTTTATAAGGTTTGTAATCTTTAGAAGAAGAATCTCTCATGTAAACACAAGGGAGGGCTTTGTTATACCCAATTCCACAATCCATTGGTGCTTGTAAATAATTAATGAAAGTTTTGTAATATTCAAATGTGCCATAAGTTGCAGGGTCTGTTGAAACGTCATCTGCTTCCATTTCTTTAAATGCTTGTTGAATTGTTGAATACGATTTTAAAAATTGAGTTCGTAATCTTTTTGCTTTGTAATTATTTATTAATTGAGAAATAGTTATTGCTGCAACAATACCGATTATGCCAAGGGTAATTAATACTTCCGCTAATGTAAAGGCAAGTTTTCGCTTTTTTGTGACATTGCTGTAGGTGTTGCTTTGTGGACACAAATTAACATATTTTTTAATGATTGAAGTTAACTTTTCCATTTCAAGTTCCTATAATTATAATTAACATAACATAATTAAAATATTATATATATAACGATATGATTATATTAACTATTATTTCTATCTTTGTCAAGAACATTTAGCTAAAAACGGCTATAATGAACTTATGAAGTTGAAGGAAGAAATAAAGGTTGCAATAGCCAGACGCGGTACTACCTTGAAGAAAGTTTGTGAAGAACTTACTGAAATGACGGGAAAGTATTATTCATACAACAATATTTCTAACAAAATTCGGAATTGTACGATTAAATTTGACGAAGTTCAAAATATTTTTAAAATTCTTGACTATGAACTTGTTTGTATTGATAAAATCAATTCTGCTAATAAGTGATTTTTTAGTGTAAAGATAACGAGATATTAATATATAGCAATTACCCACAGAATAACGCTGTATATTAATATAAGAATGAGAAAGAGGGAAATGGGGTAGAAATTGACTTTGTGTTTGAAATAGAGGCTAATTTATAGAATTGACAAAAAGTACTCCAAATTATACTTTTTCTGTCCTAAATTATACTTTTAAATTCTGAGGTTAAACGCATTATAAGCCTGTAAGTTAAATATAATCAGCATTTTAACGATTTATCCCAAAATGCAATAAAGTATAATTTAGTCAAGGCGGAACCAAAGGAGGAACTTAGTTCCCCCTCAAATTTTTAAACATAGCCATTTCAAGAACCAAATCAAAGTCAATAAAATGTAATTTTAAAAAGTTGGAAGGGTTTAGGTGACAGTAAAATCCGTCCTTTCCCAGTTATAACTTTTCAACTACTTCATTGACAAAGATTTCAAAACTGTTTTAGAGCCAATATGTTGAAATTCCTTCACTTCTTGAGTTTTTTTATTTGAAGTAGTTGTTTTTTTAATTTGGGAAGCATTAGCTTTAGGAGTTTTGTTAGATTTTGGGCTAAACCAATCAAATGTATAGTTCAAGCCTAGTTGGAAGCCAACACCTGTTCTACCGCCATTTCTAAATACGATTTGGAAGAACGAGTTCAATCTATCTTTCCATGTTTTAGTGACACCTAAGCCATATTGAATATATCCGTTGTTCCATTTTTACACTTGCTAAATCAACATTTCCTGCTCTACCACCAACTTGCTCATTGATGTTATACATATATTGGAATGTTGCATATACACTCCACGTTTCTTTTGCATAAATAAAGTTCATTCCAGGAGCGACGTTAATTCCATTCAACAATCCAGAATTCATACTCATAGAACTGTTGTATTAGGTTTGACAACAAATGCAAGAGTAGGACTTGTATATTTCTTACCCTCACCCAAAATTGTAACAGATTTTGGAGTATTACTTCCTATTTTGATACAATCAGTAGCTGATAATATATCACTACCCAATTTTACAGTAACAGAAGACTCCGTTGCATTTTTTAGGGCATCTTTTAATCCTCCAAAATCAGTAATTAAATCTTCTGCCAATACAATTTGCGTACTTAATACCATAGCAACAGAAATTGCAATCAATTTAATCTTTTTATTATTCATAATATCCTCAAATCCCAGCCTACAAGTTTATTGATTTTATTATAAGCAGAAACCTTTAACAATATTTTGATAAAGGTTTGTTAAAAAAATATATAAATTTTTAGCGGATTTTAAAGAATATCAATAATCTTGGTATGATGCTCAACCTTTAAATTATCCAAAAATTTTACAATGCGACTTCGGTAATTAATGCAGATTTTTCGTCCAATTTCGGAATTTTTATTGAAAAAGTATTCTTTGTCCCAATATTATCAAGACTGATTGTGCCATCGTGTGCTTCTAAAATTTTTCGACAAAAATATAAACCCAAACCAACTCCACTATTTGATTCTAAAGGGTTTCCGCAAACATATTTGTTAAAAATATTCACTTTCAAACTCTCAGAAATTTCTTCACTCTCATTTTTAAAATCAAAAACATAAAAACCATTTTCCAACTTAATGGAAATATCCACAACGCTATTTTCAAATGCATAATTTATCGCATTGTTGAGCATATTACCAATAACTCTGCGTAATTGATTTTCGTCTGCATACATCAATTTTTCATCTTCTGTTAATTTGGAATTAAACCGAATTTCTACATTTTTAATTTTACCCAAATCTCTAACCTCTCTTATTGATTTGGTCATTAAAGAAAGAATATCAAATCTAGAATAAACAAGTTGAATAATCCCGTTATTTTGTTTACAAGTTTTCAAAAGAGTACAGAGCATATCTTTCATATATTTTGCGGATTCTATCACAAGTTCCATTATTTCTTGATGACCTTCGTCTATTTTCCCATAATACTCTCGATACAACATTTCAAGAGAACTAATTTGAGCCTGCAATGGATTTTTCAAATCGTGAGATAAAGTAGCCAAAAATAAATCTCGTTGATGTTCTAATTTTTTATCTGCATCAATATTTTTTGCAATAGCTACTAAGCCATTAATTTCATTATTGGAAGTTAAAATTGGAGCTTTATGAATTTTGTACCAGTGTTGTTTTCCATCAGAACCTTTTACAACCTTTTCTTTTCGTAAATACTTCTTGTTTTGCAAAACATAATTATCTTCATTTTCAATTTCTGGCAAAGCATCTTTCATATCGATTTCAACCCCATCAGAATAAGAATCAATACCGTTCAGAACAAAATTCCTAGATTCATTATTTGCAACAACAAGATTTCTATTTTTATCTTTCATGTAAACAAGAAGAGGTAAATTCTCCAACAACGTATTAAGTTGATAATTCTTTTCTAGCAATCTTGTTTTCAAATTTTCTTCTCTTGTTACATCTCGAGAAACCGACAATATACCACAAACAATTCCATCTCTAACAATTGGAGTCGTTGTTGGTTTAATTATTTTATTAACCCCGTGTATCTTATGTCTGAAAGTATAACAGTTTGTTTCTAAATCTGAGATTGCTTTTTGAGTATTATTTATTACAACTTGAGCACACTCATTATTAGGGAAAACTTCATCAACAGACTTCCCGATAATTGGAGTTTTTTCATCACCTTCAATAATAGATCTCAAAAACGCTTTGTTATAAGCAATATACTTTAAATCTAAATCTTTTACAGTAATTATATCTTCGCAATACTCAAAGATTGCATCTAATAAATGTTCTTTTCCTTCAATATCAATCATAATTTGGATGTAATTTTACCACACGAGGATAATACTACTATATTAGTAACCGTACAATTATCCAAGTGGCTAATATTCAAAATTATTGATTAGTATCTATTTTAAGTTCAATCTAGTGGAAACCTTTATCTGAGAATACATCAAAGTAGTAATCATTGTTGCTTGAGAATAATCTATCATGAATATATTATTATGTTATAATTAGCTCATGACACAACGAGAATCAGCATTGGAAGTCTATTTTTACGTAACAAGTTCAGGAAATGAACCTGTTCGTGAATGGTTAAAAGAACTACCTAAAGAAGATAAAAAGACTATCGGTTATGATATTAAAACAGTTCAATATGGTTATCCAATTGGTATGCCATTAACTCGGATTTTACATGGCACAGATGGATTGGAAGAAGTTCGTTGTAAACTTTCTAATGGCATTGCAAGAATTATTTTTTATGTAGAAGACGATACAATGGTACTTTTGCACGCATTTATCAAGAAAACACAAAAGACACCACAAAAAGATTTAGATATTGCTATTAAACGCTATAAAGATTTATGCAAAAGATAAAACAATTCGTTTACCTAAGTACTTAGCAACTTTTTCAATTGTATTTAAGGTAATTGAAGTATTTTCAGGGTCTAAAATACGACAAATTGCAGTTCTTGAAGTTTCAAGTTCTTTCGCAAGGCGATTGACTGACATATTATCAGCTAGCATTTTTTGCTCCAAAGCATAAGCAATAATTCTTTTTATCGCAACAGCCTCAGACTCTTGAAGGATTTCTTCCTCTTCAAGAAAATTATCAAAACTAGAACCAATATGTTTTTTATCAATCATAACTATTCCTTTATTAAAATATCTTATATTTATATTGTACCAAAAATGGTGCAATATTTCAACCCTTAGACTACAAGAATTTAAAAACAATAAAAAAGAGATAGATTTTTCTATCTCTTTTTTATTAGCAAGGGAGAGACTCGAACTCTCGACCTCTCGGGTATGAGCCGAACGCTCTAGCCAGCTGAGCTACCTTGCCATACTCGTCAATTCCTATCAATTTTCAACCGCAAATCTCTTTGCGTATGTTCATTCTGACATGAAGATAAAAATATTTCAAGTGTTTTTTATTCTAATCTAAAATTTAAATAAATTCAGTCCGGTATTTTCATCGTGAAATCTCTCTATCGCAGTATCAATTTGTGTTATAAAGATTTCTCCAGTTAGGCTGATTGTCGCACTAATCAAGTGTCCGCCAATAGTGTTATAATCTGCCCCAGATGTATTCATGTGCAAATGTAAATATATTTCGCCATTCTTTGTTGTGATATTTCCTAACAAACTTGTGATTTCTCTTGGATCAGAAAATGTTCTTTCTTGGTATTTTTTATTTTCAGGGTTAAAAAATCCGAAAGTTGCAGAATTTACTGCTCCAATTCCCTGGACTGTTCCGGTTTTTATATTGTTTTCATTGCAAAAATCTTTTATTGATTGGATTATTTCTGCCCCCTTATTTAATCTTAAAATATAAGTGTCTTTAATTTTTTTGAATTCGTAGTTTAACATTTTTCCCTCTTTTCTAAATTATAAAAATATTATATCTAAAAAGTTTTCTTAAAAACTAGCAAAATTTTAATTTAGGTGTTTTATATGGATAAGTGTACTAAAAATTTAAGAGGTAATCCCATGAATGTAAATTTTAATAATTCCCCAAATTTTGGAATGGCAATAAAATTAGATAAATCCGCTCATTTAGTTTTGAAGAAACAAGCGGCAGGAATGTCTGAAAAAAGTTATGAAAAATTCTGGGATACTATTGATAAAGCTGTAAAAAGACAAGAATCTAATCCTGTAGATATTTTGATAAGAGAATGCAAATATAGAAATGCACTAGCTGCAGAAGTTGTTGATCATAGTGAAGAACCTCTTAAAAATACCGTATTCACTCAACGTTTATTTTTTCCGAAAGGTTTGAAATTTTTAAGTAAAGCTGAAAAACGAGCAGATAAAATCAATGATATGAACTCTCGAATTGAAACATACCCAGAAGCTGTTCGTGAGGATTATATCTCAAAACCTGTTATAGATATTGAGGGATAAAGCTTATTCTTCAGTTCTTTTATGAGGAAGAAGCCCGACAATTGCTGGTTGAATACAAGTTACAAATACAATTCCCGTAAAAAATAGTAACTCTGAATTGTGAACTTGATACATAACAACTAATGAGCAAATTATATGATCAAATGCTGTAATTAGACCTAAAACAATTGCAAGAATTTTGTTATCAAATGCGTCCATTAATCTTTTTTTATAGTTGAAAAAGATTAAAAGGTTAATTATAAATGAAATAGTATTAGGGACGAAAATGTTTATTTTGTATTTTGCAGATAGCGGAAATGCGAAAATTCCAATAATGAAATATAGAATCATTAAAACAATAAAGTAAATTATAAATGTACTTTGGTCTATTTTCCCCTTTGGACTAAAAATATTATTATTCATTAATAATTTCTCCTTTTTTAAGTAAGTTTATTATAGCACTAGTATGATAAATTTTAAAAAATATTTAAAATTTAAAAAAGATGCGATAAATTTTATCGCATCTTTCCAGAGTTTTTAATACAAGTAAAATTATTAAACTAATTTAACTGTAACTGATTTTGGTTTTTGAGTATAAGAGATTTTGTCTTCTCTTGATAACCAACCAAGACCCATGTAAGTGAAGTTATCATCTAAATCCATGTCTTTTCTTAATTTGTTGATAGTAACTTCGCCTTTGTCAGATAGGTAGTTGTAGATTTTACCTGCTGATTCGATAATTTGTGTTTGCATTTCTTTTTGTTCTTTTTTAGATGTGAACATTTTTAAAACCTCCTTTAAAATCATAATTTTATACTACTACTTTTCTTTTATTAATGGAATATCATATTTAGAAAAATCAAAAATTCCTTGATATTACTGTATTTGGTACTCTTAACATTTCTAAACTTTTCTAAATAATACAACAAAAAAATAAAAATTTTTCATAAAAATAATGTATTTTTTGAGAAAAACTCATCTAAAATCATTAGAAAACTTGAAAAAATGACTAAATTTGCTAAAAAATAGAAAATTTTTGCGATATTTTTTACAAAAATAAAAATGTAAACTCTTTATTTATATATGTTTAGAGGATATCTAACAGATATAATTATGCCAAAAATTTAAATTTGTAGAATAGTAAAAAACAATCAAAAGATTGATATTTTGATTGTTTTTATGTTTTATTTGTAAAAATTTAATCTCTATTTAATTTTATTTCCTCTTTTTGTTGAATTATTTGTTCAGTTAGATTTTTTACATCGTTATCAAGTTCACCTTTATCAAAATATGGGCTTGAAAAGATAACAAGCGGGTTGTTGTCTTTTAGGTTGAAGATTAAAAGATAAGATGAATAACCTTTTGCAAAACGATTTCCTTTAACTTTTTGTCGCATGTAGCTTACACTTTCTACATTTGAAAATTTAGTTAAATTTTTATGTGATTTTTGATTGATTAAATTTATTCTTTCAATGTAGCAGGAGTCTTGTTTTTTTGAGCATATTAAAGTTTCTTGTTTGTAGTTTGTTAAAAGTCCTGCAATTATTGCTGCCACAAATAAAACAGCTACAACTATTATTGTAAGATATTTTTGACCTTTGCGATATTCTTCAGCTGAAATTTTATCCATGCTTATCACTCCTTTATGTTTTGAATATAATGTACCATAAAGATATAAAAATTTGAGGTTATTATGAAAAGAGATACAATTATTTTTGATTTAGACGGAACATTGTTAAACACTCTTGATGATTTAGCAGACAGTACGAATTATGCGTTGAAATGTTTTGATTATACTCAAAGGACAATTGATGAGGTTCGAAATTTTGTAGGAAATGGGGTTGCAAAGCTTATAGAACGTGCTATTCCTGATGGTAAAGATAATCCAAATTTTGAAAAATGTTTGAAAATTTTTAAAGAAAATTATGCCAAAAACATGTATAACAAAACTGCTCCTTATGAAGGAATAATAGAAATGTTAATGGATTTAAGAATTAAAGGTTGTAAAATTTCTGTGGTTTCAAATAAATTTGATTTGGCGGTAAAAGAATTATGTAAAAAATATTTTCCTAACTTGATTGATTGCGCTGCTGGTGAAAATGAATCAGCAGGAATAAGGAAAAAACCTGCTCCGGATACGGTGTTGAAATCTGTTAGAGATTTGAACTCTTCTGTTGAAAGATCTATTTACGTTGGGGATTCTGATGTGGATATAATGACTGCAAAAAATTCTGGCATGCCATGTATTAGTGTGACTTGGGGATTTAGAGATAGAAAATTTTTAATAGAGCATGGTGCTGAAATTTTTGTTGATAATCCGAAAGAAATTATTGAATATTTAGAAAGTTCGGCTAATTCATAAGATTAATTGAAATATTTGTGAAATTTTTTTAAATTCTCTATAGAGTAAGAGGCAAATTTTATGAATTCACAAATAAAAGATATTTCAGCAAGACAGATTTTAGATTCTCGTGGAAATCCGACTATTGAGGTTGAAGTTTTTCTAAATTCAGGAAATTCAGGTGTTGCTGCCGTGCCGTCCGGTGCTTCAAAGGGTGATTTTGAGGCAGTTGAACTCCGAGATAACAAAGATAATTTTTGTGGTAAAAGTGTAGAAAAAGCTGTCAATAATGTTAATAAAATTATTGCACCTGCTCTTATCGGTAAAAAATCAATAAACCAATGCGAAATTGATAGGACGATGATTCAACTTGACGGGAGTGAAAATAAAAGTATTTTGGGGGCAAATGCAATTCTTGGAGTATCGCTTGCTTGCGCTAAAGCCAGTTCAGATTTCTTAAAAATGCCGTTATATAAATATCTTGGTGGAATAAATTCCAGAACATTGCCCATTCCTATGATGAATATTTTGAATGGTGGTGTGCACTCTAATAACAATCTTGAATTTCAGGAGTTTATGATTTTTCCGATTGGTGCAGAAAGTTTTAATTGTGCGATTCAAATGGGTGCAGAGATTTTTTATGAATTAAAAAAGATTTTACATAAATTGAATTTATCAACAAGTGTCGGTGATGAGGGTGGTTTTGCGCCTAACCTCAATACTAATTCTGATGCAATTGAACTTATTATTGAATCAATTGAGGGGGCTGGATATTCAACTGATGACGTGAAAATTTGTCTTGATGTTGCATCTAGTGAAATTTATAAAGATGGGCGATATTTTATTCGCGATTATGGATATACCAGTAATGAATTTGTTGAAATTTTAGAGGGCTTAGTTTCTAAATATCCGATTTATTCTATAGAAGATGGTATGGCGCAAGATGATTGGGAGGGTTGGTCACTTTTGACTACTCGTTTGGGTAATTGTTGCCAGCTTGTTGGTGATGATTTGTTCGTTACGAATATAAAAAGAATTAGGCGAGGTGTTAAAAAATCTGTGGCAAATTCTGTTCTGATTAAGCCAAATCAAATCGGAACTTTGACTGAAACACTTGAAGCTATTGATTATGCAAAAAGTCATAACTATCAAACTGTAATTTCTCATCGTTCAGGTGAAACTTCGGATACCTTTATTGCAGATTTAGCTGTCGGTGTGAATTCGGGACAAATCAAAACCGGTTCATTATCAAGAGGGGAGAGAGTTGCAAAATACAATAGATTGCTAAAGATTGAACAAGAACTTGATTGTTCTGCAAATTGGGGATTGAATTAAAACTTTTATTTTCTATAATTTACTTAATATTTAAGTAAAACGAGGTTAGCTAAGTATGATTATAATTATGGAGCCGAATGCAACGGCTGAAAATATTACAGCGGTTACAGAGTTATTAAAAGAACATGGATTTCAGGTAATTGTTCACGAAGGAGATGTTCATACTGTAATTGATGCTCTTGGCGATAAAACGACACTATCTGCCGGAAGAATTGATGCAATGGACGGTGTTAAAAAGATTAAATTTATTCGTGAACCGTTTAGATTGGCTTCAAGAGATAGACAATCAGAAGATACCGTTATAGAATTTTCTAATGGTGTGAAAATTGGTGGAGCAAATAGACCTGTGTATATGGTTGGACCTTGTTCTGTCGAAGAAGATTATAGCGGATTGTTAGAAGTCGCAATTGCAGCCAAAGAAATGGGTTGTCAGTTTTTGAGAGGTGGAGCTTTTAAACCGAGAACTTCTCCTTATGATTTTGATGGACTTGGCGAGAAAGCTTTAAAATATTTAGCTAAAGCAAAAGAAGAAACAGGTTTGCTTGTGGTGACAGAATTGATGGACGTTGCAGATTTGGATATGGTTTGTGAATATGCAGATTTAATTCAAATCGGAGCAAGAAATATGCAGAATTTCCGTTTGTTGAAAGCTGTTGGCAAATGTGATAAACCAGTTCTTTTGAAACGAGGACCTGCAAGTACAATCAGGGAATTTTTATTAGCTGCTGAACATATTATGTATAATGGAAATCCGAATGTAATTTTATGTGAAAGGGGATTGAAAAGTTTTGATAGTGCTTTCACAAGAAATCTCCTAGATATTTCGGCAATTCCTGTTATCAAAAAATATTCCCATCTTCCAATAATAGTTGACCCAAGTCATGGCACAGGTCAAAGATATTTGATTGAACCAATGGCAAAAGCAGGACTTGTTGCAGGTGCTGATGGAGTAATGGTAGAAGTTCACCACAATCCGTCACAAGCACTTAGTGATGGTAAGCAAAGTCTTTCTATCCCTCAGTTAAAGGAAGTATTTTCTCACTTAAATACAATGATAGATATTTTGCACTTGGACAAAAATAGTGTTGTTCCCGTGATGGAATAGATTTTATAGAAACATTGTTTGGCGTTTTGATTTAATTTCTTTTATTTGAGGAAGATAATTTGAATTTGTCAAATCTCCAATGGATTTATATAACTTTAAAATACTTGTTTGAATATTTTCTGAATTCATCAAAATCATGTCATTTGCCATTTCGACATTTGACATTGCAAGTCGAGTCATATCACGAAATCCTGATGAAGCCATCTGCAAAGCAAGTTCATTGTCTTCTGCGGTTTTAAAAATTGCCTGAGCAATAAGCATTGGCATGTGTGAAATTAATGCTGCTGCTTCGTCGTGTTTTTCTGGGGTTGTGATGATTGGTTCTGCGCCAAGCTCTCTTATTATATCAATTAAAGTTCCGTCTTCACCAAAAACCGGTGTTATTACCCATTTTTTACCTTTAAATAATCCTGACATTGAATTTTCAAATCCTTGATGTTCAGTTCCTGCCATAGGGTGTGATGGAATAAATTTATACGGACGTTTCTTTTTAGAGACAAACATTTTTAAAGAGCAAACATCTGTAACAATTGTATCAGAAGATAAAATCGTTTCTAACTTATCTAAGATTGACAGAGTTTTATTCATCGGAGAGCAAACAAAAACAAGGTCACAGGTTTTTAAGATTTCAAAATTTTTGTAGATGTTTGAGCCATTTTGGGATTGTGAAACTGCAACAACATCATAGTCAAGTTGTTGTAAATCTCTATAAATAGAACCGCCAATCAAACCTAAACCAATTATGCCAATTTTCATAAAATTCTCCTTTTATGATTTTTAATATATCATAAACTTCGTTTTATTTTTTACTTGATTTCTTTGGCTAAATCTTTAAAATAGTCGGAATTTTCTTTAGCTTTTTGCGCACATGCAATTCCATTGAATTTGGTGGTTGATTTTATGTTGCAATATTTTTCCATATCATGGTAAAGAGTGTCTTTGTCACCCATCGTACGTAATTCTTCATCTAAAAAGTCGAAGGTGAATAAATCATAACCCAACCTATTTGGAGGATTTTTGTAACCATTAAGGTCAACATGTACCCAAAGCTGAGGTCGCATATTTTCAATAATTATTAATGTTCCGTCTTTTAGTAAGAATTGTCCATCATCGAAAATTGACCATTTTTTGTTTTCATTTAAAGAAACACTTTTATCCTTTCCATCAAAAGATACATAACCTGTTCCTGCTAGGTCTGGGCATTTCTCTCCCGCGAAATCACAATCGGTTGCACCATCAAAGTATTTCATGAATGTTTGGTAAAATGTTCTATTCGAATAAGTTGATGGGTCGATTGAAACATCATCTTCGCCCATTTGTTTAAAGGCTTGTTGAATGACGGAGTATGATTTCAGAAATTGTGTGTGTAATCGATGAGCTTTGTATGTTGTAATTAGACCAGGGATTGTCAAAGCTGCAACAACACCTATGATACCTAGTGTTATCAAAACTTCTGCTAATGTAAAACCAAATTTTTTCATAAAAATACTATCCTTATTAATGTTCACATGTATGAACTATTATAAAGACTTATTGGAGTAATATCAACATACAAGTTCACATGTATGAAGTTATGTTACACAAATGATTAACCAAGATTTTAATAAAATAATCTGTCAAAGAATTTCATCTCTCAGAAAAGAACATAAATTAACACTTGAACAATTGGCATATCAAAGCGGTATTTCAAAAGGTGGTTTGAGTGAAATAGAGCGTAATATGAAAGAACCAAGAGCATATACAATTTTAAAAATATGTAATGGTCTTGGTATTTCAATGAAAGAATTTTTTGATTTCCCTGATTTAGATAAATTTTCAGAAAATCTTTAATTTTACCTTTTAGCTGTTGTTTTAATAATATGCCAGCCAAATTTTGTTCCAACAGGGTCAGAAATTTGTCCTACTTTTAGGTCGAAAGCTGTGTCAGAAAATTGCTGAACCATCTGTTTTCTGTTGAAATATCCTAAGTCTCCACCATTTTGACCTGAGGGGCATAGAGAATATTCTCTTGCTGCATCTTCAAATGATATTTGACCACTTTCAATTTCTTTTTTAATTTTCACAGCTTCGGGACGAGTTTTTACTAAAATATGACTAGCTCGTACTTCGTGAACATCTAAATTTGGGTTGAAGTAGTTTGCAAAAGCTCCAAGTCCACCGAAGATTAAAGCAATAGCCATAAAAATTTTTATAATGTTTTTCATTGTTTTTCCTCCAATAATTTTTTGTAAATATATTTTATTACAAGAAATTTATAAAATAAATACTACAGTTGGATTGTACGCAAAACAAAATAATATCTGTAATTACCCCAATAAACGATTATTGAAACAAAATTGTTATTTAAATCATCTGCTTCTAAATATGTATCAGGAATTGGTTGTCTTTTTGAACTTTTGACATTTTTACCTACCATATTTAAGAATTTTTCTCTAATAAGTTGTGGTTTAGTCATTTTAACTTGAGGCAAATGATTTTTGTAAAAATCCATTGGAACCATTTCTTTTTTGTAGCAAGGGACAATATATTTTATCTTTCCTGCTTCTTTAAATAACATAAACCAAGCTCCATCATGTTCCCTCGGGGTTAAAAGGTAATACCCCGGTTCAATTACAATTGTTTTGAAATATAGTGGTGCTGTCAGCCTAAATAGTGGATATGGTGACCATGTGGAATACATTATGTCTTGATATTCTCCAGGGTCAATGTTATGCACATATTTAAAATCCGGAACAGGCATGTCTCGGTACATTTGTTCAATATCAATATCTTCGGTGTACTCGTCATCTGCAATCGCTTGAACATCAACATCTTCTGGGTATGAAGTTGCTTGTTGTTCCGCCGCATATAGCATTGGGTTAACAGCTAAAATTGCAAAAAATATTAAGAATATTCCGAGCCATAATTTTTTCATATTTTCATTTTAATATTTTTTTCTTCAAAATCAATCATTCCGATAATTGAAATAAACTTAAACCCTTAAAATATTGTTAATTTTGTATATATAAATGAATAATTTGCTATAATACGAGTATGGATAATAATGATTTAGAACAAAATTATGAAGATTTTATATCTACTGTGAGTCATGAGTTGCGAACTCCGTTGACTTCTATTCGTGGTTTTTCTCAAACTATGCTTGCATCGTGGGATAAGTTAGATGATGATAGCAAGAAAAAATTTATAAAAATTATAGAAGAACAATCGAATAGGCTTATTCATCTTGTTGAGAATATGCTTTCGGTTACAAAATTGAGAGCCGGCAATAATCACTTGGTTTATAAGTCAGTTGAAGTTCAAACACCGATTGAACAAACTATTTCTATCGTAAAAAATCAATACAAAAATCATAGTTTTGAATTTAAGTGTAGTGAAAATATTCCAAATATTTTTGTAGATAAAGATAAATTTCAACAAATAATGACTAATTTGATTGAAAATAGTGCAAAATATTCTCCTGATAATTCCACTACAAAGATTTTAGTAAATGTTGAAAATGATAATGTTGTTATATCTGTCGAAAATCTTGGAATTGGTATTGATGAAAAAGATTATAGTAAAATTTTTACAAAATTTGCAAGAATAGATAACCCTTTAACAAGAAAGGTTCAAGGTAGCGGATTGGGTTTATATATAACAAAAAATCTTGTTGAAAAGATGGGCGGAATTATTTCTGTAAAATCTGAAAAAATGAATGATAATTCTGAATTAAGTAAAATTAGATTTACAGTCTCATTTCCAATAAAAAGTATAGAAGAGCAAGCGAGGATAAGATGCAATCAGTAACACTTATTATTGATAAAAGGCTTGAATTATCAACCAAGTATAAGAAATTATTAGAGTCTGAAACAAATAATGTAATTGTTTCTAAAGATTTGATAAGTGCTGTCAAAATTATCCAAGATAAAGAGCCGGATTTGATAATAATTTCTGATAGTTTTGATAATGATTTGTCTGATTTTTGTCGTCAAGTTAGGGCATTGACTTACAACATGCGTCCGATTATTGTTGCAATGTCAAAATCTGCAGATTTTAGTGATAGAATAAATGTTCTAAATAGTGGGGCTGATGATTTTTTATCAGAACCTGTAAATCCCGAAGAATTTAAGGTAAGAATTAACGCACATCTTAGAAGAGAATATGAATCTAATTTGGATTCAAAAAAACTTATTCCAAGCAGAAATTACACACTCCGTGCAATAAAAAGAAAATTGTCTGAAAATAATTGGGCAATGTTATATATCAGTATTGAAAATTTTGATAGTTATAAAGAGGTTTATACAGAACTTGCTTCTGACAAATTGTTGCAAACATACACTGCAATAATTAAAGCATCTTTAGATAAAAATGATTATATTGGTCAATTGTCAGAGAATGTTTGCCTTGTTATAACGGATACACTAAAAGCTGAAAGACTTGCTCGATTTTTAACTTTTGCATTTGATACAGTCTCAAATAAATTCTATGCAGAACATGATATTGAAAGAGGGTATATGATTTTGCAAGGAGATGAATTTGCCGGTCGTAGAGCAAATTTTGTTCATACAACAATTAGTGTAATATCTGATGAATTTAAAAGATACAAAGATACATCGCAAGTCTTGAATAATTTGTTGCAACTTCATAATATGGCAGATCTTCCGGATAAATCAAATTATCTGATTGAAAGGCCTAAAATTGAGGGTGAAAATAGCATATTTGAAAGAGCTTACAACAATAATATTTTTATCTTTGAAACAGATGAAGCATTGAGTATATTATTGAATACGATTTTGAATCTTCAAGGTTATAAAACTAAAATAATCAATGAATATAAAATGCCCGAAAATGGAGAAATTCCGGCACTTGTGATAATTGATGCAGGTGATTTGGAAAAGAAAAACGGATTAAATTTATGCTACAAAATTAAACAACAAAAAGAGTTCCAAAATACAAAAGTAATTGTAACTTCAATAATCCATGATAAAGAATTGGTATTGAATACCGGCGCAGACTTATATCTTCCGAAACCTTACGAAATCCCGAATTTAATAAAATGGGTAGATAGTTTTGTTAAAGAATTTAATAACTATTAGCTTAAAATATCTTCTAAAATTTCAGCATTACGAGAAGCATTTTTCAACTGTTGTTTAGAAAGTCTTCTCATGTAATTCTTCAAAGCTTCTCTTATTAATTCACTTCTTGAGCAACGTTCTGAATCAGCTAATCCATCTACTTTATTTAAAAATTCATCAGGCATTGTAACCAAAACTTTAGCCATAAAACTAACCCTTTCTTCATCACATTATATCATGCCAATTTGATTTTATCAAGTAAAAATATCTTGAAAAATCAGATGTATAATTAGTCGGTAGGGTTTGCCCTGTTAGTTATTGCAAAAAATACTTAAATAAATAATATTAAATCGAAAGGAGAAAATTATGGAAGAAGATAAATTGAACGAAGAAAAACAAAATAGAGAAAATTTCCACCCAATGTGTGTAAACCACCCGATAATGAAACATATTATGATTGGAGTTTTGATATTCTTAGGTGCATATTGTGCTTTTTATACAGTTGCAGATTGGCACATGAAAATGATGATGAATAGACCTTTTGAGCCAACAAGAAATTTTGAACGAATGGCTATGAAAGATATGAAATCAATGGAAAATATGTTCAAAGCTGATCGTAAAATGATGCACAAAGCTGCAAATGTAATCCATTTTGAAAAAACTAAAGATTACTATAAAATAATCATTGATTTGCGAGCTTTTGATAACAATGAAAATAATGTTCAAGTTTTGACGAATGGAAATATTTTGACAATCCGTGGTCGTTCAATTAGAAAATCAAAAAATAACGAACAAATTTCTGAATTCCAACAAAATTATATGTTTGGTGAAAATGTAAAATTGAATGATTTAACTAAAGAAACTGATGGTAATTATTATGTTGTGACTATTCCAATTGGTGACAGTGAAGAATAATTTTGTCATAATCTAAAGCAAGGCGATATCTTTGATATCGCCTTGCTTTTTATAAAAATAATCTTATAATACTAGGGTTTTTGGAATACAAAAATGTATTCGTGAGTAAAGATACTAAAGCCACCTGCTAATGCTCTATATCTCCACAAGTTAGCGGTTCTGCCTTTGCCTCTTTCGTTCCCTTGAATATCTTTAACAATTGTCGATTTTAAAATAAATCCAAGTTTTCTCATTCTGTTCATACATTCAAAACCAAGAGGTTGGACTTCTGAATTTTTGTAACTATCGCCAATAATCAAACATGCAAAACGACCTTTTTCTAATAAGTCATAACCGTTTTTGGCAACTTTTTCGAACATATCATAAAATTCTTCCGTTGATGCACAGTTTGATAAGTCTTCCTTTTTATCTGAAAATTTGATAATATCGTCATAAGGTGGGTGAAGCATCAAGAATTGAGCCTTTTCTTCGCCCATAATTTCAAGTCTTGCTTTAACTTTATCAACTGCAAGTTCACTTGTTGAATCTGCACAAATTATATTCACATCTGTTACTAATTGTTTTGGTGTAAATTTTTCAGAAACACTTTCGGCTAAATCGTCTTTCAATTCAACACCAATACAACGTCTATTCATATTTATTGCTTCAATGCCCGATGTTCCTGAGCCGAAGAACAAATCAAGAACTACATCATTTTTCTTTGTATATCTTTCGTACATTTGTTGTGCAATTTGAGGGATATAGTTTCCGTGGTATTCGTTTGAATGTCCGTGTTCTCTCAATCTTGATGGGAATTGCCACAATGTACCTGTCAAAATATGTCCGTAATCTCTCCAATGCTTTAAATTAATGTCACTGTATTTGGTGGTTTTAACTTCAGATTCTTTAACAATCTGTAAGTCTGCTTTTTTCTTTGGTTTAAGTTTCAAATTTAATATAGAATTCTTTGCCAAAATGTTCCCCGCAATCTTTTATTTATATTTGTCCAAGTCTTATTGTATAAATCAATATTATAAAATTGTTTCAAATTTGTAATCAAACATTCAGATGATTTTGTTTTTGATGTAGATTGAAATTGGAGATTGATTAGGAGAGTTTGAAACAAACAAAAGAAGTAGAGAAAATGGCAAGAATTAAACAATTATCAAAACACTTAATAAATCAAATTGCGGCAGGTGAAGTTATTGAACGTCCTGCTTCTGTTGTTAAAGAATTGACCGAAAATTCAATAGATGCCGGTGCGACTCGTGTAAGTATTGAGATTACCAATGAGTGCAGAGATATTAGGGTTGCGGATAATGGTTGTGGTATTCACCCAGATGATATAATGCTTGCATTTTCAAAACACGCAACAAGTAAAATTCAAGAAGATGATGATTTATTCGATATTCATACTTTAGGTTTTAGAGGGGAAGCTCTTGCTAGTATAATTTCAATTGCAAAACTAACTTGTACTACAAGGACTAAGGATTTTGATACCGGAACAAAAGTGTCTTGCGAAAATTCTGAAGTTCATCAAACCGAAACCGGCTGTGCAGTTGGTACAATTATGGATATTAAGGATTTATTCTATAATGTTCCTGTTCGTTTGAAGTTTTTGAAAAGTTCTAATACCGAATTTTCTTATATTCAAGAAGTTGTTCAATCTATTGCCTTATCTCACCCAGATGTTTCAATTGAGTTGAAAAAATTTGGTAAAACTGTTTTGAAGACAACAGGGCAAAATAATTTAACTCAAACAATCAAAGAAGTTTACTCATCTGATGTGACAAATAATTTAAAAGAAGTTTTGAAGACAGATGAACTTTCAGGTTTGAAAATAAGCGGGTTTGTAAGTACTCCGGATTATACTCGTTCAAGCAAAAAAAGTTATCATCTTTATATAAACTCCAGAGGGGTAAAATGTCCGATATTTCAAAAAGCAATTGATATGGTTTATAAAAACCTTACTGCAAGTAACAAATACCCATTTGTTGTTTTGAATTTAGAAATTCCGCCACATGATGTTGATGTAAATGTTCACCCTACGAAAAAAGAAGTTCGTTATAAAAATCCAAACCAGATTTTCAATTTCATTTATTCAGCAATAGAAGCAGGACTTTCAAATTATAAAGAATCTCCGAAATCGGAATTTGATTATAATACTCCAAGTTTTAGCTATAACAGACCCACGGAGCAAGATTCTCAAATTATTGACTTCACACAAAGTCAGAAAGATATTTATCTTGATGAGAAAACTGATACGATGTATGTTTCTGATTTAGGAATGAAAAAATTGGAAGAAAATCCACTTGCTCAAAGACCTACTCCTTTTGGTGGTGGTGACTCATTTAAGCAACAAAGTTTTGCAATGCCATCTCAGCCACAGGCAGTGGAGCTGGAAGAAAATATTGTTGGTCAATATCATGATACCTATATTCTTGTTGAAACTGATGAGGGGTTAGAAATTGTTGATCAGCATATTGCACAAGAAAGATATATTTATGAAAAATTAAAATCTGAAAAAAATATTGTATCTCAAATGTTGTTTGTATCAGATGTAATTCAATTGTCATCAACTGATGCGGCTCTAATAAAAGAAAATATTGATAAATTTGAAAAATTTGGTTACGGAATAGAATTTCTAAATGATACAGAGCTTATTTTTAGAAAAGTTCCTCAATTATTAGCCAAGGTTAACCCAAAAGAAATTATCGCAGATATTTTAGAAAATATTGAGGGTGATATTGATAATCTTGAGGAAAAAATCTTGATTACAACATCTTGTAAAGCCTCTGTCAAAGCTAATACAAAATTATCTGTTTGGCAAATGCAAGATATCATTAAAAAATGGCGCACGACCAAAATGCCATACACTTGTCCGCATGGACGTCCGATTTGTAAATTCTTTCCTCATAAAGAAATTGCGGCATTTTTCCAACGTTCAAAATAGTAGTTTAGTGGAAACCTTTGTCTGAGAAGACATCAAAGTAATAATCATTATTACTTGAGAATAATCTGTCGTCTTCACCCGATATTTTTAATTCCATTTTATATTTAAGGGTGTTGTTATTTTTGCCGGTACGCTTAATTCCAGATGTTCCCCAATCACAAGCATAGTTGCGTAGGGCTTCTTCAAAATTTCTCAAATAATTAAGGCATAATGGGTATTTATATTTATCTGCAATTTGTTTTTTAGCTTTAGAAGCTAATGTTGCAGAAATTTCTTCATTTGAAGCTGTAGATGTTTTGGTTTTTATCACAGTATCAGATGGAAGATAATCTTGTTCGACAATTGTTTTCAAGATGCCTTTTTCTATTGGGTCTTTTGAATCAAAGAAATCTGCAAATTTTGAAAGTTCTTTTTTATCTTCTGGTGCTAAATCATTGTATTTATCAAATTTGCACAAGTATTTGATTGCTTCGTCTTTAGAATTTGTTTTATCCATAATTTTTGATAAAATTTCAGGATTTTTATAGAAATCTTTACTTTCCGGGTAAAGTTTAACGATTTCAGCATTCATAAGATATTGCCCTGCTTTATCTATGTCTATTGAAGAATCATTGTTAGTTGCAAATTTAATTGCTTTTGATAAAACTTCTTGATTTTGGTTTTTATTTTGAGAATAGTAGTTAAAAGTATCCCATCTGGAAATATGTTTTTCAAGTTGTTCAGTGTTTAGTTGTTTGGTTTTTGGGTTGATATTTTCATTAATTAATTTTGTTAAAAATTTCCCATTGTGACTGTCTTCTAATGAAGTAGGGCGATATTTTGAACAAGTGTTTGCAATATCTGTCAAATTATTCATATACAACAGATTTATTGCACGGTCAAAGTTATTTTTTATATCATTCTGTTCTGAAATTCTTTTTTGAGCTTGTTTTAATTTTTGTTCATTTTGTTGGCGTTCAAGTTCATTAAGTTTTTTCGTTCCGTGTGGAGTGAATTCATTTGTTTTAACTTCGTGTTCTAAAGCTTTAATATCCTTTTTTCCATCTTTTACATCATCAAGACTTCTCAAAAATTTAATTAATGATTTTTTATCTTCAGGTGTAAAATTACAATCATCAAAATCAATAATATTTTTTAAGATGTATTCGTTATTTCCAAGTTCACTATTTGCAAAAGTATTTAAACGATTTTTGAATTCAGGAATGTCAAAATGCTCATAATCTTTTTGCGCTGATTCAATTGAGTTTGCTGTTTTTATAAATTGTTTTATTTTATCAGACATTTTTTCAAATTTATAATCTGAATTTTTGAGTTCTGATAGTTTAATTTGTGCTCCGCTTTCAGAATAATTCATTTCATTGAATTTTTCAAAATTCAAATAGTGTTTTCTGATTGATGAAAGTACGAAATCATCAAAATTTGAAAATAAAAGTTTGATATCTAAATCGGAAATTTGTGGAAGTTTATTTTTTCTAATTTCCGGAATAGATGAAAAACCATTTTGTTGAATACTTTTGTATCGGTTTAAGACTTGAAGTGTTATAGGTTCTGCAATCTTTTCAAAAAAAGGAACAACATCTAATTTTTTTTGTGCTGCGACTCCTTTGATTATTAATGTTAAGGGTTCATCAATATAATTTAGAACATCTCCGGTTGAGTGAATATTTTCTTTCATTCCCTCATAAAAGTCTCTTGTCAAAACTTCTTCAATTTTTTTAGCGACTATATCTTCCGGACGTTTTGGTGTTTTGATTTTGGGGAACTTTTTGTTTAGCTCTTCAATTGTTTGAATGTTATTTAATTCTTTATAATAATCGGTGAAAACTTTTTTTAGGTTGAAATTATCTTCAGTGATTGCAGTTTTGAATTTGTTCAACAATTGATAATCAATCTTTTCATCAGGTTGTTTTTCAGGTTTTTTTAAAGTGCTTGTCTTTTTTCTTAGTGATTGTTCAAACTTGATAAGTTCTTCATATTTTTCAAGTCCGCTTAATTCTTCACTATCTCTTAAATCCATCATTTTGTATAGGATTTTTTCTTGCAAATTCTCGTTAGCTCTGAAAATGCCGATAATTCTTCGATAAATAGTTTCTAGAGAAATATCATTATTTGTCATTGTTCCTTTTTCTTTTGTATTTAGGAGTTCATTTATCTGTCTTAAAAGTTTTGTTTTTTCAAGTTCAATATTTAATTTTTTCGGTTTGACATTATAAATTGACCCAAACGCAATTTTAGAATAATCAATATTATCAAGTCTCGAATTGTCCTGTATCGGATTTGAAATATTTTGATTATATTTTTTAATTTGTTGAGTTTTAAAAGTTGGTGTAAATGTAATTTTTTGAACTTGCATAATAAATCCTTATATTATTATCATAAAACAACAAAATAAATTTTTTTTATATTATTAATATTTGTATAGATTTTTTTCACTAAAAAAGCACTCGAAGATTTTTTCTTTCGAGTGTTTTTTAGATAAATATAGATTATTGATTTTTAAACATTTTGTCCCATAGTGTAAGCTTTTTGCGGATAATCTGTTTGTTCAATATCTCCTTTTTGCCATACACCTGTTGCTATTAGTTTCCCTTTGACATGAGGGTTTGCTAAACAAGCCATAAGTCCTTCAAATTCGACAAGAACTCTATCCATTGCATGTGGATTTCCGTCTGCTGACGTCATAATAAAATAGAATTCTTTTCCGATGATGTGTGTGTATCTTGAACAAAATCTATCTATAAATGTTTTTAATTGTCCGCACATCGTATAGAAATAAACAGGGGTTGCAAAGACAATTACATCTGCTTCTATCATTTTTTCTAAGATTTCAGGCATGTCATCTTTTTGAGAACAACCGGAATAATCATTCGTATTACATAAACCACAGCCTGTACAATAATTTATTTTCTTTTCTCTTAGCGAAATCTTTTCAACTTCATTTCCTGCATCTTTTGCTCCTTGTGCGAATTTGTCACATAGAGTGTCAGAATTTCCACCTTTTCTTGGAGAAGATGAAATAATTAAAACTTTTTTACTCATTTTATTTTACCTCACATGTATATTGTTCATCGCTTACAGGTTTCAACCAAGTAGTTGTATTATTAGTATTGTGAAAATTAACAGAAATAAAAATTTTTTCATATTTTTACTCCATGCAAACTGTACAAATATATTTTACAACTTGATAGTTACTCTCAGTCAAGTGTATTTTATAAAATCATTGCAAGTACGACAATAAATGCCACAATGAACGAAAAAGCGACTAAAATCCAATAAACTGGAATTTCTTTTTTATCGGTAGCTGATTCCATTGCATAAACTTGTTTATTTGAACGTTTTTTCTTTGTTTGAGGGGGCTTTCTTTTGGTAAAAGTTGTTTCTTTTGCTTTTTCTTCTAAATATTTTTCAGATAAAGTCTTTTTTGTTTTTTGACCTGTGACTAAAAGTTCTGTGTCATATCTTAGTTTTAGGATATTAGTTTTAGCTTTTTTGTTATAAACAGCATAATTTATTGCAACTTCAAAAGCTCGTTGTAAGCATTCTAATGCTTCCATTCCGTCTTTTTTTACTTTTGCGGAGTGAACTGATTCATTACCATGTTTTTTTAGAAAATATAAATCATTTACAAATTCTTTTTCTTGTTCTGAACCATTACCTTTGTCTTTTAGTGTGGCAAGCATTTGGTCAAAAGTGTTTTCAATTGTACGTTTTTTACCTAAGACTTGTTTGCAAACATGTTCACCAAATCTTCGGGTCTGACCCATGCATTGTTCAAAATATTCATCACGATAAAGCTTTTCAGCTTCTGTAATGATATCAAATAGATTTTTATCAACAGATTTTAAAAAATCAAAATTAGTTGCCATAATAGAAAATACTATAATGACTAAAATTAGATGTCATCAATCAAAAAGCGGAAAAAACAATTATTTTTTCCGCTTTATCAATTTTATTCAAGAATTCTTACTATTTAGAAATTCTTCCTGGAACAACAACTCCACCTTTCAAGTTCTTTTTGTAGAATTCAACGTGTGGTTGAAGAACGCTATCAAGAACTTCTGGGAATTCTTTGTTTTCCATAATTTTTTCAACGATTTCTTGATATACAGTGGCAAAAGCTCTCAATTGAGTTAAAGCACCTGCGGCTGCTGGAGTTAAACCCATACCTTGAGTTTTTACTGTTTCAACAAATAAGTTACCTGTAACCTCGTAAGATTTTGTTAAAGCTCCGATATAGCTTTCTGCATTTTCTCTGCATACACCGTTATCTTGTGGAACAGTTAGAGCGAATGCAAATTTGTTTGCAGGGTTGAAGTGAGCTTCTGCTGAGTGGTGCATAGCATCTGGAACTTTAGCAATTTGTTTCAATGTATCTTTTACAGATTCATTTTGCATTTGAGCATTCCAATAAACGGTGTTTTCAAAAATTGAACCCATGTATTGGTGAACAGAAGTTAAAATCCCGTTTAATTTTGCATCAGCCCAGAAAATACCTTCTTTCAAAGCATCATTGATGTCTAAGTCTGCAGTTAAAGATTCAGTTGAAATTTCTTGAGCAGCATTCAACATAGAAATCATATCTTCTTTTTTCATTCCTGCATAAGCAAGTGTGAATAATGCGTGATCATCAAAAGCTGAAAATCTTCCGCCAACATCATCATGAATGAACAAATCACCTAACCAGCCTTGTTCATTTGAAGTTCTTCTTAATTCTGATTTTTCAGCATTTTTATCTGTAACGGCGATAAAATGTTTGTGAGCTAATTTTTCAGCTTCTTCTTTAGATTTTCCTTGAGTCATGTATGCATCAATTAGCATTGTTAAAACTCGTAAAAATCCATCTTTAGTTTCAAAAGTCGAACCTGATTTTGAAGCGATTAAGAAGTTTGAATCAAGAACATTGTCATTTAATTTGTATAAAAATCTTTCTAAACTTGCAGAATCAACATCTGAATAGAATTCAATTTTGTCACCTTTGATATTCAAACCATTGATAGATAACATGTGTTCAACAGTATGTTTTGAACCACCAATACCCATAACACTTAATTTAGAAGCGCCTGTTTGATTTTTTAGGTTCTCTGCCAAAGTGTAGATTTCGTCAACCCTCTTAGCTTGTTCTGATGGTAAGTTTACCCAGTTCAAGAATTGACCTTGTTTGTTAGCACGAGATGAGAATTCATTTACGAATTCAGAAACTTTTGAAGAATATTTGCTAAAATCAATACCCGAGAAATTAGCTGTAATATTTGCGTTTTTAGTCAACATGATAACCCCTTTCTTAAAGTTATATATATTACAACAATATTCTACTATAAAAGTTTTATTTGTGGAAAGAATTATATAGCGATTTGTGCACCGATTAAAATTCTGTGACTGTTCGGTTTGTTATCATTTTGACAGAAAATATAATTCATAACGAGTTTGAGAGCTTGACCTTTTAAATAATAATTTATACCTGCAGAATATTCTCTTCTATGGTCATGTCGAGTTGATTTATCCGGGTCAAATTCATCGTATCTTGCTACTGCTTCGATTTTTTTAGTAATTTTATAACCTAGGGTTATATACCAACCTTGTCGGTGTTTCGTTGTTAAACCAGATGGTCCGTTAGAGCCGTTTGCTGTTGAATATTCCATTCTTGTCCAGAATTTTTTGTATTCATATCCAAGGTATGCCCCACTAATGAAATAATCTGTGGAGTTTCTCCGTCCTGTGATAACCCCTCCTCCGGTTGTAAGTTTTCCATATTTACCATTTGTTTTAGCTAGAGGTTTCAAATTAATCCAACCGTCAAATTCCATTCCGGGAAAAAATTCTGTGAAAAATGTATCGGAACTGTATCCGCCAATATCATAGTCGACAAGTGAATAGTTTCCTAAAACTCTAATACCATTTTTTCTTATGTTGCCAAAATTTCTTGAAATTTGAGAACGATTTAATAATGGCAAAGTATATGGAGATTGAATACCTTCATAACCAATACCGGTACGAGAACGACCGACAAGGATTGTGTGGTGAGGAATTCTCTTTGATTCAACATAAAAATCTTGAACGAATTGTTTCATAAATGGTCTATCGTGCTGATGTGACATATCAAGTAAGATTCTGAAATTTTCTTTGCCGCCTTTGAACTTTCCGTCAAGAATTGCGTTAACTAAATATGGATTAAATTTGTTATAATTATCTCCGTCTTCAAAATGTGACTCCATTGTCATACCCATAACCGCCCAAGGGTGAAATGTTTCTAATGGACCTGATTTGAAATGCTTTGTTAACGGTTCTTTGAATAGTGAAGATGCAGTGTTTGTTTGGTCGATTTTTAATTTATATAATCTGTCAATTTCGCTATTCAATCCTTGAAAAAATTTGTTTTGTTGTTCGACAACGGTTGCTTCTTTTAAAATTGGAATATTTTCTAATAAAGGTGGAGTTTCTTCCAAGAGATTTTCATCTTCAATCGGACTTGCTGAATCTGTTTCATCAATATCTCTATCTGAAATAGAATCTTCATTACTTGATTGAAGTGTTGAACGAGAGTCATCATTTATTGTGAGTGGTTGAAATTCATTATCAAATTCAAGGCAAATTTCTTCGGTTGCTTGTGTTGATAACGGATTTAATAATATTAAACATATTATAAATAGAAACTTTTTCACAATAATCTTCCATTCTCATACTACTACAAATATAGAGTTCTAATTTAAATTGTTTAGAAATATGTTCAATTCTATGACTTAACTTTTTTAAAATTATGCGTTATGATATTATTAGTAGAAAATTAATAAAAGGAAACGATTTATGAAATCAGTTAAAGAACTTTCAACAGAATCAAAAATTCTTGATAGATTAAAAAATAATCCGGTATGTCTTGAACTTGCAAAATATTTATTTGCAGATGAAGAACTTCAAGAAATGCAGGAATATGCAAATAATGTTTCAATCAGGAGATTAGGTTTTAATGATCACGGACCTGTTCACATGCGTCAAGTTATGAATAATGCAATTAAGATGTTGAATATTTTACATGAAGCAGGAATTAAGACATCATTGGAAAATGAAGAAATCGGAACATTTACAGATAGTATGTGTGCCGTGATTTTATCCGGTTTGATGCATGATTTAGGAATGTCAATCGGTCGTCAGGGACATGAAGAAATGTCAGTATTCTTGGCAAAACCGTTGATTGAAAGATCATTATTGCACATGTTCCCCGATGACTTGCACAAACGTGTAATTATTCGAGCTGTGGCAATAGAAGCAATTATTGGACACATGACTTCTCGCAAAATTCACTCAACAGAAGCAGGTATAATTCTAATCGCTGATGGTTGTGATATGACAAAAGGCAGAGCAAGAATTCCTTTGGCAATCAATACAACTCCGAAAGTTGGTGATATTCACAAATATTCTGCTAATGCAATCAACCGTATTGGAATTCATCGTGGGGAAAGAAAACCAATTAAAATTGATATTGAAATGTCTAGTGATGTTGGTTTCTTCCAAATTGAAGAAGTTTTGTTACCAAAAATTGATGCAAGTCCTGCAAAACAATATGTTGAATTGTATGCCGGTGTTGCAGGTCAAGAACGTAAATGCTATTTATAAGCAGTTCTATTCTTTTTCGAAAACGGGAATTCCTTTGTGGGTTTTTGAGTTTGATTTAACTTGAGATAGAATTACTGCACTTATCATAAATAAACAGCCTAAAATTTCTTTAGGTGTCATAACTTCGTGTAGAATAATTCCTCCACCGACAACTGCAAATACTGATTCTAAAGATAAAATTATTGATGCAATTGTTGGTGTTGTTGAGTATTTTTGTCCAACAATTTGTAATGTATAAGCTACACCACAAGTTAAAATCCCTGCATATAGAATTGGAATTCTACAATCAATTAGACTTTGGATAGTTGGATTTTCAAATATAAACATAAAAGGTGTTGAAAGCAATCCAACTATAAAAAATTGCGCACATGATGCTTTTGTCGCATTTACAAATTTTGAATAATGATTAACAACCAAAATGTGTACACCATAGAAAAATGCACTAATTAAAAGTAAAATGTCATAAATTCCAAATCCTCCGCTATGAGGTTTGAAACATAACAAATATAAGCCAACTAAAGCTAAGCCTACACTTATTTTTACATTGTTAGTTAATTTTTTACCAAATAGTATTGAAATTAGAGGAACATAAATTATATAAAGAGCAGAAATAAATCCGGCTTTTCCGGCTGTTGCGTGTAGCATACTGCATTGTTGAACAGTCATTGCAGTGAATAAAGCTCCACCACAGGCAAGTCCTGCTTTTAAAAGATTCTTATGTTGTTCGTGTTTGATTTTTTTAGTTCTGGTGTCTTTAGTCAATAATTTCGCAATGAATATAACAGGAATTAAACTCAATCCTCCTAAAAAACTTCTAGCTGCGTTAAAACTAAATGGACCGACAAAATCCATTCCTGCTTTTTGAGCTACAAAAGATACTCCCCAAATCAGGGCTGTGAAAAATAATGCAATATTAGAAAGAATTTTTTTATCCATAGCTCAAACCTCTTTTTAAAAATATTATAGTATATTTTTTCTTTTGTGTACAAGTTTATGTTTTAGCTATTGACAAAAAATATTTTATATAATATACTACGGTAGTAATATGATTAATTTAAGCACAACAACATCAAATAACTCCTCCAATTCGTGTGAATTCCAAAACGGGACTTGCATGAATTTTCGTGTTTAAATTATTTTTTAATTTAAATTTTTAGCAAAATTTATGGATATTTTTTAAAGTCTCGTTTTATAAACGAGACTTTTTTAGTGTGTAAATAACAATAGTTTTATAGATAAGGGAAATAGATGAATTTAATAGTAACAACAGCGAATAATGATTATATCAACAAGCAAAGACACTATCAGCTGGCATTTAGAGGACCAATGGACGGAGTTTTGACATCAACTTTGAGAACCCTTGATACAAATGAAATGGCAAATGCTGTTTTACTTGATTTAGGTGCAATGGTTGCTCCAAGAACTTATATTGATACAAAGAAAAGAAATGCAAATGCCGGAGCTGAAACATTTTTTCGAGAGGTGAGCGGAACATTTATCAATTGTTTGTCTGCCGGACTTTTGGCTACACTTATTTCTCATATTGCGGTTAAACATATTTCTCCGGAAATTAAAATTAATCCCAAAAGTTGGTTTAGCGATGATTCTATAAAAGTTTTAAAAACGGCTTGGGATAGAAGCGAAAACAATGTTGAAAAATATGTGACAAATGTATTTGATAATATGGGTGGACAGGACGGTAAAGTCGTTGCAAAATTCAAAAATATTGATTTCAATAAAGTTGAATGGTTTGAAGAAAATAAATGGAAAAATCTGACTTGGGATAATCCAAAATACAAAAATATTCAGGACAATTTGACAACAAAACAAGGATTTATCAAAACTTTTGCAGATGTAATTAATGACAAAAATATTACTCCACGTGATAAAAAGCAAATTTTTAACATCATGGAATCAAGAATGACAAATGCTATTGGTGTAAATCGAAGTGTTGATGTAAAAATTGGTGAATATAAATTAAATGCGACAATGCATAATATTTTGCGTGACACTTATGATATGGGTAAGGATATTTTTACTAATAAGAATATAAATATTGATGCAGCTTTAACAAAAATTAAACGTATTAATAAAATTAAAATCTTTGGGGCATTATCTCTTGCTTCAATTATTGGTTTAACAAATCAAAGATTGAATAGAAAAATTACAGAAAAACGTACGGGTAAAAAAGGTTTTGCAGGTGACCCTGATTATGATGCAAAAAATGGAGTTAAAAATAAAGATAATAAAAAGGGATTGTTCTTTAAAAAGATATTGGCAAGTGCTGGAATGCTTGCTATGACGATTGGAGTTATGAAAATTAAAAATCCAAAAGACTTTGTGAAAAAACTTCAATTTACGGGTCCAATTTCTACAGGTAATGCAATAAAAACTGTCTATGCTTCAACAATTATTGGTCGTTTTATGGCTGCAGATAGCAATAATGAATTGAGAGAATCTGTTACAAGAGATTATTTCGGATTTTTGAACTGGCTAGTTCTAGGCGGTTTTGCAGCTAAAGGTGTTGCTAATCTTCTAGATAAAAAGCAAGAAAATTTATTTAATATTAATAAAAAAGGTAAAGGTATTAAACATTGGTTGAACGATATTAGTTTAAAAACACATGCAGAAATTGCAGCAAAAGGAAAAGATTTTGCAAGAAAAAACATTTGGAAGTTGAATGTAGCGCACGTTGCCGGATTGGCATATTCTACAGTTGCTCTTGGTATTATTCTTCCGCTTATTAATATCAAACTTGCAAACCGAAAACCGAAAGAACAAGTTCAAAAATAAAAATACATTGGGTAATGTTACTATATGGGGTATTTTATATCCCATTTTTTTTTGTGAATAAATATTAAAAAAAATTTTAATATTACGCAAAATTTGAGCTTTACGAATTTTATACTTTTCAGCTTACAATATCTAAATAGGTCTAAAATATGATTTCAAGTATTAGTAATTTAAGTTTTACAACCCCATTAAATAACATACAAAAAAGTAATCCAAAACCTTTTAAAACTTATCTGGCTTCAAATTCTCAAACGGATAAGGTTATACTATCTTTTAAAGGGAAATCTCTTCCATCAGAATATCACTCAATTTTTGATTATATGGCATCTGTAATTTTGGATAGCAATCATAAAAAATTTCATATTGACGGTAGTGTAATTTCCGCAAAAAAAATTGGTGCGGCTATTAAAAAAATTGTTGAAGATGATGAAATGTGGAGCTCTTTCAAAAAATCTGATGCAAAGAAAATTAAATGGAAAAGTTATGTTCCGCAAGATATTAGGGAATATTCAATAGATAAAATTAACCAAGCAAGAGAAGTTCGACTAAAGGATTGGGAAAATTTTCTTAAAAATCCGGAAGAATTAAACCCAAAAACAGGAGAACAATTTAATCCTGAACTTGTAAGTAAAATTAAGGGAAATGACTCATTGAAATTTGTTATTTGGAATTCTGTAACCGGAGAATTGAAAGAAAATAACAGACATATTCCGGTTCCGTTTGATGAAAAAGCTCTCTTACTTGCTATTAAACGTTTTGAACGTCCGGCACCATTAGACTGGGCGACATTTATTAACCCGACATTTTTAGAAAGTTATACTCACAGGCTTAGAGATAACTTGCTTATGGATATGGGAAAATCAAATAACAAAGCGGTTTGGGTAAAAATTCCATCAATTAAGCATGACCCTAAAAATAAAGATAAAAATATTTCTGCTCTTGAAACTTTGAGTTGTCGTAACTGGTGTACAAGATCAAGTGTTGATAAGGCAGAAGATGCTTTGACTGATGGCGATTTTTATATCTATCTTGAAAGAAAAGGCAAATCTAATCTTTGGGATCCTGTTGTTGGTATGACGACAAACAATGGTAAGATTGATCAAATTCAAGGTGTTGAGAATAATAACATTGTTCCTTTGACTTTGGTTAGCAAGATTAGAGAATTCATTGAAACTAATAATTTGAAATGTCAATCCGGAATTATTGATGAAGGACCTAAAGCATCTCAGGCTATTATGATTAGTGAAAAGTTAAATGAAACTAGTTCAGTTTTCAAAAAAACATTTGCAAAAGCAATAAAAGATGAAGATAATTTTGCTATTTTTAGATTCCTAAATGTTGATACAAAGTATACTCCAGATGGAAAACTTGAAATTTCCGGTTATAAACCGTCATACAACATGAATGTAAATAGCGGAATTTCAATTCCTTACTCAATGTTTGGATTTAATGAAGATGATTTATTAAAAGATGTAAAAATCATTCGTGGTAATTTTATTTTGGATAACAAAAATCCATTGTATAATTCTCGAATTACTCAATTCCCGCAAAATTTGGAACAAGTTACCGGTAGAATTGTTTGTAATGCAAATCAATTTGAAAAGTTTGCTGACGATATAAGGCGAGTAACTGGCGGCGATATGTCAAAAGTCATTATTCACGGTAAATAATTTTGAGATATAATTAACTTGATTACATTAGTCGAAAGGAAAAATTTTTAATGAATATACAACCAACAAACAATCTTCATTTTGGAGGAAAATTAATTGCTCCAACAGTTGTAAAGCAAAAAGTTAATAAAAAATGGAAAGATATGCCTGTAAATTTTGTAAAATTTCATGCGGGTGACAAATTTGATAGATTGAGCATCAATTTTTTGAGCTATTTATGGAACGGTGGGAAAAACTTGTCTGGTGCAATTGCAGAAGAAGTAAGTATTTTAAAAGGTAAATCTAATATTTATGCTCTTACAACTCAAACTGATAATTTTGAAAAACTTGATGCAACAAAGGTTTTAGGGATAATGAGTGCCGATAAAGTTAATCCTAAAACTAAGTTAGCTGAAATTTTCAAAATTGGTACAAATCCGAAGTATGCTTATGAACAAAATAAAGAACATCGTGATATTAAACATATTGCAAGTGCAATGATTGATAGTTTTACACAAATGATTTCTAAAAAGGGAAAACCATTTGTATCTCATGTAGAAAATGGCGAAGAAAAATTTTTAGAAAAAGTAAATCTTAAACCCGAAGTTTAGTAAGTATTTAATAAAGAAAAGTAAAAGAGGCGGTGGTTAAACTGCCTCTTTTTTAGTGTACAGTTGTGGGTTGTAAAAAATAAGGTGTGTGTTTTTAAAGTGTTAACTATACCTAACACTTTTCTCGTAGAAAATGAGTTTTTTCTTGGTTTTGTGAACAATTTTTAGAATGATGATGTTTGTCATTGTTCCTATAGCCAATTCCTGCGCGATATCCGGATACGGCATATAATAGTGGAAGTGACGGTTCAATCCATTTTAATCCCGATAATAATGATACTGTTGCAATATCGTCTGTGTGAAGTCCTAAATCTAAAAGTTCAGGAGTGCGGATTTCTTTTTTGTTTTGATTTTTTCCTGATAGGAGAGGATTGATAAGTTTGTTACTTATAAAGTTTGCAATTGCACTTCCGCCGACCACTCCAGTTAAAAGAATTCCGGTAATCATGCCAATACATCTTGCTGATTTTGATTTGATATTATTATGCTCCAAAATGCCGAGTGCGGCTCCGGCTCCTATGTTACACATAAAAATATTTGCTAAGTATTGGTATGTGCCCTCTTTAACTTTGTTAGAAACTCTTGATTTCCAATCTTTTTCAGTTGTCATGTCTGCTGCTATTCCACCTGCTACTCCGCCAGCAACAGGGATTGCTCCAAAGATTGATAACCAACCGATTTCTCTGAATAGATCGTTTGAAGTTATATTAGTTGGAGGTGGAATTATTTTATCAAAAGATTGTTTATCTAACTTTTGGTGTAAAGTGTCAACTTCTTTTAAAGATAAAATTTTGTCTTTTGCACGATGTAAAATACTTTCCACTTTTTCTGAATATTTGTTGTTTGTTATGATTTCTTGGATAGATTTTGAGTTTTGAATTTTCAATTCTTCAAGTGTTTTAGTTGCAGGTCTTTTGGTCAAATAGTTTGCAATTTTCGGCGCTTTAATTGCAGAAATTGATGTAGTTGCTAAAATAATTGAAGTTTGTATCCCTTTTTTGATTTTATCTTCTTTGGGAGTATTTTTTAATTCTTTTGCGAGAAAAATTCCACTACCAAGGGTAAGTATTGTAGGAATTTGTTTATTTAATTTGGCAGTTAAAAGCGGTTGGTCTAAAAACTTGCCAATTGACGAAACTTTTATCATTATTTTGATTTTTCCTTTTTATAAGTGTCTAAAATTTCTTTGTTGGTTTGACAAAATTTTGTAAAACTTCTCATTTCGTTAAGCACATTTTGAGAAATAATATGCTCAATTTTGCAAGCATTTTCACTTGCTTCAGATTTTGTTATGCCTAAAACTGTTTCAAAGAATTGTTCTAGTGTGTGGTGTTTTTCATAAACTTTTTTTGCTTCTTCAATTCCTTCTTTTGTGATGGAAATTGCTTCATAGCTGTTATATTTGATTAAGTTTTTTGCAACTAGTTTTGCAAGTGCTTCTGATACAGAGGCTCTTGAAATATTCAATTGCCTTGCAAGTTCTGCCCCTTTTAACGGTTTGTTGTTAAGGTGTGCAATATATATTGCTTCAACATAATCTTCTAAACCTGATGATAAATTTTTTGCTTTTTCTGTCATGAAAATGTCCTTTACAAAATTATTGTAAGGTACACCTAACACTTTGTCAAGTCTTGTTCAAAAAAATTATCAAATTGGGGTTTAAAAATATAAAAAATAAAGTTATAATAAAGTTATAGAGTTAAGAAAGGGTTTATATGAAGTACTTATGGTTGTATGTCGTTGCGATTATTGCATCTTTGGGCGGTTTGTTATCAGGTTATGATACCGGTGTAATTTCGGGTGCGTTATTATTTATCAATGAATCTTGGAATTTGGCTGATACTACTCAAGGTATTTTGGTTAGTTCCGTTTTGATTGGTGCTGTTATTGGTGCTGCGACAAATGGGATTTTAGCAGATATGTTCGGGCGGAAGAAAATTATTATGGCAACTGCTGTAATTTTCACATTAGGTTCTATAATGTGCGCATTTGCTCCGAATATTTTTGTTCTAATTGCATCAAGAATTTTTGTCGGCTTTGCCGTTGGTGTTGTTAACTTTGTTGTTCCGTTATATTTATCAGAAATTTCTCCAAAACATTTGAGAGGAACACTGGTATCTCTTTATCAATGGGCAATTACGGCAGGTATTTTGTTCTCATACTTTATCAATGCAGTGTTTGCACATGCCGTTTACAATTGGCGTTGGATGTTATTTGCGGGCGTAATTCCCGGAATTGTCTTATTTGTTGGAATGTGTTTTATGCATGACACCCCACGTTGGTTAGTGAGCAAGAAACGTGATGAAGAAGCTAAAATTGCCTTCAAAAAAATTGAACCGGAAGTTGATACTGAAAAAGAAATTGAGGATATTAGAAAAACTATCCTTAATGAAGGAACAAAAAGTGATAAAAAATTCAGATTTAAAAAATGGATGATTATGCCATTTGTTGTTGGTATTGGTATAATGTTTGCACAAATTTGTACCGGTATTAATACAATTATTTATTATGCTCCTACAATATTTAAAAATGCAGGATTTGAAAGTAATATTACCGCAATTTATGCAACAACCGGTATTGGTGTAATTAACTTTTTAATGACAATTGTTGCGCTATTCTTTACTGATAAACTAGGGCGTAAACCATTGTTATATTTTGGTTTGACGGGTGTAATGCTTAGTTTAATCGCTTTGGGTTGCGGTTTTGCATTTGCTGATTTCTTTGGTGATAATTTGAAATGGGTTACTGTAGGAAGTTTGGTAATATACATTATTTGTTTTGCAATGAGCCTTGGTCCAATTGGTTGGATTTTGGTTTCAGAAGTTTTCCCTTTGAGAATAAGAGGGGTTGCAATGAGTATTTGTACGGTTTCAAACTTTGCATTTAACTTCTTTGTAGTTAGCAGTTTCCCAATTTTGCTTCACAGAATAGGTGGAGCTTGGACATTTTGGGGATTTGGGATAGTATCCTTGCTTTGTATTGTCTTTGTTTACTTCTGTGTTCCGGAAACCAAAGGTATTTCTTTGGAAACGATAGAATCTAATTGGATACATGGAGTTAAACCAAGAGATTTCTAAGCTAAAACAATCCTCATACTCACAAAAGGCTATCATCGATTACCCCCTGATAGCCTTTCTTTTTGCCTAAATTAAGAACCAATTTGTAACGAAATATTTCAAATTGTATATACTCTTTCAATACAGAAAGTCAATTCCTGTATTGAAAAATTGTTTATAGAAGCATAGGGAAAATAAATTTTTAAACACAGGGGGAAATTAAGATTATGAAAATTAGTTATGGTCACAAAAAAAACGTTCAAAAGAAACAAAAAACATTAGCAGATGTAAGAAATGAACGTGCAAGAGCCGAAAAGAAAAAAGCTGCTGAAAGAACTGCTCAAAAAGCAAAGAATAAACCTATTCCTGTAGGACAACATCAAGAATCTTCACCAAAAACACCGGAAGCAGTAACTCCACAACAAGTAGATGCTGAAGTTCAAGCTCAAAGACTTGAAGCAAAAAAAGTTCGTAGAGAAGCTCAAAAGGCTGAAAAAGAAGCAAGAAAACAAAATCGTTTTGGTGGTAAAACAATTTTTGATAAAGCAAAAGGCGAATATGTTGCAAAACCGGCTTCAGAAGTTAAGGCAGAACATTTGGCAAAAGAAGCTAAAAAAGTTAAAGGTTCAAGATTTAATTTTTCAGGACTTGGCAAATATGCTAAAAAAGGTGGCAAAATTGGCTTAGCTCTCGGTTTAGCAGCAGGTGTTGTCGCTCTTGCAAAATGGGGTTATGACAAGTTCTTTGGCTCAGATAGTTCACAAGAAACTAATCCGGACGTAAAAGCAGATGTCCCAACAGGTGACAAAAAATCTCCTGCACAAAAACCGGCAACTCCTACTCCGGCTACAAAAACTCCAGAAGACAAAAAAACAGAAGATAAAAAGTCTGAAGATAAAAAGGCTGAAGGCAAACAAAAAACAGAAAAACCAAAAACAAAATCTAATGCTCCTGTTAAAACACCTGTAGCAGTACCATCACCAAAAACAGAAGAGCCTGAAGAAACAGGTAATGTTAAAGGGTCTGACAAACCTGATGAATCAGGTAAGACTGATAAAACAGACAAAAATCCTGAAACTAAAGTAGAAGCAGACGAAGTTCATAAAGTAAAACTAGGTGATAATGTTTGGAACATTGCAAAGAAACACTTGAAAGAACAAAATGGTGTAAAACCAACCAATGCTGAAATTCTAAAACATACAAAAGAAATTATGGAATTAAATGGTTTAGAATTTGAAGCAGATGAAAAACTTGTAATCATCAAACCGGGACAAGAATTGAAATTAACAGCATAAATTCAAAATAGATAAATAGAAAAGGCGACATTTATTTTAAATGTCGCCTTTTCTTATAAATAATTATTTTTAACCGTAAATTTTATTCAATTTGAATGTTATTGACTTAAAGAACGGCAATTTTTCATCTAAGTTTATATCAGAAACTATTGGAAAAGGTACGATAACTTCCTTAGGGTTTTCAACGATATATTCAAAGTCTTCATCTACTGGAGTTTCTGTAGTTTTTTCTTCCTCAATTTGATTTTTAGGAGTTTCTTCTTTTTTTATATAAGAAGTTAAATTCGCTTTTGCCAAAACTTCTTCTAAAGAGTCCTCTTCTCTTGATTGAACCGGAACTGTTTGAAATAAGCTACTAAATTTAGTTGCTTTAGTTCTTAGATTTGTACTCTTTTTCAAATTATTTCTTACTGTTTGTGCCAACATAGATTTTCCTCTCTCCGTCTTTTAGTATAGAGAGTATTCAATTTTTTCACATACTCCAAATAGTTGATATTTTGAAAATTTATTTAAGTATGATAAAATTCTTAAAAATATTTATGAAAGGAATAAAAAATTGTTTAAAGATAAGGTTTTGATATTCAAGGGTGATTTATTCGGTGGAATAATTGCCGCTATTATTGCTTTTCCTCAAGCTTTGGCTTTTGGTGTTGCCTCCGGCATGGGGGCTTCTGCCGGTATTTGGGGGGCAATAATTTTGTCGTTGATTGTAGGTTGCTTAGGGTGTAATTTGCCGTTTGTGTCAGGTCCTACTGGGCCTACTGCAATTATAATTGCTACGGTTGTTGCGGCATGCAGTGGAAATATTTCATCTGTAGTTACTGTTCTTATTATGGCTGCAGCTTTTCAGATGATAATTTCTTTAACTTCGATTCCAAGAATGATAAAATATGTTCCTTATCCTGTTATTTCGGGGTTTTTGACAGGAATCGGGTTAATTATTATAATTTTACAACTAGCTCCTCTATTAGGAAGTGAGGCACAATCTTCAACAATAAAAGCATTGATAGAATATCCAAATGTTTTTGCTCATATAAATATTCATGCTTTAATTTTAGGTTCTGTAACTCTTTTACTATTGTTTTTTGTGCCTAAAGTTATTACAAAATTTATTCCATCTCAATTACTTGCCCTTGTTTTGATGACTGGAGTTGCATATTTTACGGGTTGGCAAGTTGATAAAATTTCTTCAATCAGTTTTACGATTCCTCATTTTTTGATGCCAAGTTTAACTATTGAAACTATATCAAAAGATATTCCGATTGCTTTGACGTTGGCCTTTATTGCAACGAGTGAAAGTTTATTAACGGGTATAATTATGGATTCGTTGACAAAAGTTAAACATAACTCAAAAAGACTTGTTTTAGCACAAGGTTTTGGTAACTTATTCTGCGCAATGACAGGCTCAATGGTTGGTTCGGCTGCTACGATGCGAAGTGTTGCAGCTGTGAAATCCGGAGCGAGAACGAAATGTTCTGCAATTTTAGCATCTGTTTTGTTGGTTGTAGTATTGTGGAAGTTAACTCCATTTATAGCTCAAATTCCGATTTGCGTTCTGGCTGGAATTTTAATCAAAATAGGCTATGATATTTTAGATTTGAAAGTATTAAAAGTCTTGAAATTTGCACCAAAAGATGATTTGTATGTCTTGATTGCAGTTTTAGCATTGACGGTATTCTATAATTTGATTTTTGCGCTTGGTGTTGGTGTAATTTTAGCTGCTCTACTTTATGCCAAAAGAATTGCCGATGATACTAATATAAAAGTTACCCATTACAACCATCTTGATTACACACCTTTTGAAACAAAGATTGAACAAGATTCACACTATAAGATAAGAATTTTACATATTGATGGACAGTTTTTCTTTGGTTCAACAACTCAAATTGTTTCTCATTTTGATGAAATGCTTGAAACGGAGTGCATAATTCTTAATTATAGTTCTAATACGGAACTTGATATGTCCGCAATTTTTGCATTGGAAGATATCATTGTTCGTTTGAAATCTCAGAAAATTCAGTTGATATTGGTTATTCCAAATCAAAAAGTTTATGAACAAATTAAATCTCTTGAAATTGTTTCTCAAATTGGACAGGAGGCTATCTACACTGACGAAAAAGATGCTATTAATAAAGCTGTTGCAGAATATATTGACTAAAATATTTTGTGCTACAATATTTTTGAAGATAAAAGGAGATATGTTATGTTCCAAGTTTACACTGCAAAAGACAAATCAGAATTATCAAAGAATTTAATTGGCGAATTTAAGGACTACGATGATGCAATGGATTGTGCTGAAAAAGCAATCGAAGGTAAATCTGACCTTAGATACATTGTTGAAGAAACAAATGGTTGTGTTAATAGTTATGGTGAATTAATTCCTACAGTAGTTGCAGAAAGTGATTAGTTCTTTTGGTAAAAAATTAAAAAAATAAAGAGCTAGTTTTTATACTAGCTCTTCATTTTTTCTAAAAGTTTTGTGTATCGTTTAAAATCTCTGCCCCAAATTTTTAAGGATTCTAAAACCGGACGTAAACTATAACCTACATCTGTTAAGGTATATTCAACTTTTGGTGGGATTTGCGGATATACGGTTCGCTCAAGGAGTCCGTATTCTTCCATTTCTTTCAGTTTTGCACTTAAAACTTTCTGAGTAATTCCTGTAACAGATTTTTTTAGCTCTCCAAATCTTTTTGTCCCGTTAAGTAGCTCTCTGATTATTAAAATCTTCCATTTGCACCCTGTCATGTAGAGTGTAGTTTCGATTGCGTCTTTTGGTAGGTCTTTAGAATTCATAAATACCTCTTTAGTATCTTTTGGGTACTATATTATAAATTTATACTATCACACTATTTAAAGGTTCGCAAGTTATTAATATTAAAATAAAGCTTTTAATTCATTTGGTGAAAATGAATATTCTTTTACTTGGGCATATTCAGTTGGAAGTTCAAATATAATCTTATTCTGAGTTGCTTTTTTGTCAGTTGTCATAATATTTATGATTTTATTTTTGTCAAATTGTGGGATTTGCTTAAAGTTGAATTTTTTTAGAACATCATCACATAAAAATTTGTATTCCTTATTTATGAGATTTAATTTGAAAGCAAGATTTAGTGCAAAATGAATTCCCTCAACGACACATTCTCCATGGGTAAATTTTTTGTATTTTGTGATATTTTCCACTGCGTGTCCATAAGTGTGCCCAAAGTTTAAAATTTTTCTCAACCCACTCTCTTTTTCGTCTTTTTCAACTACGGAAATTTTTAAACTAATGCACATTTTTATTAGTTCTTTCATTGTCATAATATCTCGAGATAGAATTTTCTCAGAATGTTCTGTCAAATAGTTTAACAACATTGCCGGGGCTTCCGGATTACAACTTTTTTCAATAAATCCATATTTTACAACTTCTCCAAGTCCGCTTTTGAATTGCCTTTCATCTAGAGTTTTCAAAAAGTTTGCATTGATTAAAACATAATTGGGTTGATAAAATGCTCCAACTAGATTTTTCCCATACTTTGTATCTATTGCTGTTTTACCGCCTACAGAACTATCAACACAGGCAAGCAGGGTTGTTGGAATTTGTATAAATTTTATCCCTCTCATATAAGTCGAAGCTGCAAATCCTGCAATATCTCCGACAACACCTCCACCGATTGCGATTATATAATCTTGGCGAGTTAATTTTTTTGATAGAACAAAGTCTAAAATTTTGGTATAATTTTTGATGTTTTTTTCTTTTTCCCCGTCTTTTAAAATGAAAACTTGATTTTTAGGGAATTTCAATTCATTTGAATAAAGTTTATAAACTTTTTCACTGAATATTACGATATATTTGTTTGTTCCTATTTTATTTTCAATTATGCTTTTTATATTTGAAATATCATCATTTTTTATAATTATCGGGTAAGATGTTTCGTTATTTTTAATGTTTACGTTTAATTCTAACATTAGATTACTCCCAAAATCTCTTCAACAATTTTATCTGTATTTTTGTTGTCGGTCAAAATTGTAATATTTGCAAGTTCATAATTTTTTTGTCGTTGTAAAATTATTGATTGAATTTTTTCAACTGTCATTTGATTTTTTAATAACGGGCGATTTGTGTTATTTTTTATTCTTTCTAGAATTACATTTGGTGACGTTTTGAGGTAAATTACTGTCGAATTTTTTAACAAAAGTTCTTGGGTTAATTGGTCTTCAAAAGCTCCTCCGCCAAGTGAAATTATTAAATCTTTATTCGTAAAATTTTTTTTTATTGTTTCTCTTTCAATGTTTCGAAAATATTTTTCTCCTTCATTTTGAAAAATTTCCGAAACTGTTCTTTTTTCGTTTTGTTCAATAATGACATCAATATCTATACTTCTGAGAGTTAATTTCTCTCCTAAAAGTTTTCCTATTGTAGTTTTCCCTGAACCCATCATTCCAATTAATACTATTGTTTTCATATTGTTATGATATCTTAAAATCGAAAAAAATAAATATCCTTAACTTTTTTGACTTATTTATTTCATAATGTATTATGAAGCTAATAAGAGGGAAATTTATGTACAAAAAAATATTAGCACTATTAATGCTTGTAATGTTTGTTTGTTGTGGTTGCGGAAACAGAAAAGATGAACCAATCGAAAATGATTTGAACACAATTACATCAAGAGATACGGTTTTAGTCGGGGTTAAGACTGATACTTATCCGTTTGGTTATATTGATAAAAAAGGACATTTTGCAGGATATGATGCCTCTTTAGCAAGACTTATTGCAAAAGGACTTTTGGGTAGTGAAAAGAAAGTTAAATTCATACCTGTAACTGCTTCTGATAGAATGATGAAGTTGTACTCTGGTGAAGTTGATATGATTATTGCAACTATGTCAATAACTCCAAAACGTCAAGAAATTCTGGATTTTTCTGACCCGTATTATGTTGCAGGGCAAGCGATTTTAGTTCGTCGGGGAAGTAATGTCAAAACTCTTCGAGACTTGAACGGAAAAAGAGCTATTATTGTATTTGGTTCAACAAGTGAAAGAAGTTTGAGATCTGCTGTTCCAAATGTCGGAATTTTAGGCTATAAAACCTATACAGATGCGTATAACGCACTAAAGAAAGGTCGGGCTGATGCGATTGTATCTGATGATACGATTTTACTCGGCTTGGCACTAAAAGACAATAGTGTTGTTTTACTTCCGAAGCGTTATTCTAAAGAACCTTATGGAGTTGCCTTTAGAAAAGGCGCTGAGTCAAAAAATCTTATAAAAGCTGTTAACAATATAATTGATATTGAAACTCGAAATGGCAATCTAAAGAAAATTCAAAAAACTTTTGGAATAAATTAATTTCCAAAAAAGATTTTAGCAAGTTTTATTTCCTGCTCTTTTGTTAGGGCAGGATTTTTTAATTTTTCTTGTAGAATAAAATCAAAACATTGTTGATATTTAGGAGATGGAGATATTCCAATGTTTTGCAAATCTTTTCCGTTGATTGAGATTTTGATGTTTTTTAAAATATTTAAATACTTTAATGTAGGTTTGGAATTATTTATTGAAAACATAATAATTGATTCTATTGGTAAATTTTCAAAATTTTTGTATATTTCGTAATTCGTTTTGAAAGATTTTCCATTTAAATCTTTGTAATCTTCAACAATTTTTTTCTCTATTTTTGTTAATGGTAAAGTTGAAATGTATGGAATTAATCCAACATAAATTATCCAAATATTTTTCGGCTTATACTTGTTGATTAGTTCTCTTATTGTTGAAATTTGTTTTTTATCAAATTTCAAATCTTTATTTTCAGGTGAAATTAATTTATAAATTTTCTGTTCAATAAATTGTTCAAAAGCTTCAACAGAATTTAGATTGAATGTTTCTTCAAGCTCTTTTTTTAGTCTTTTATACGATAGGTCATAATTTATGTTATTCAAATATTCGTCTTGAAGTTTTTTTGTATGTTTGTCGAGTTTAAATCCAAAACGAACAGAAAATTTTAATCCTCGAACAATTCTTGTCGGATCGTCAATAAAACTTTTGTCGTGAAGAATTCTTAATGTTTTGGTTTTTATATCATTTAAACCATTTGTATAGTCAATGATTTCACCTGTGAGAGTTGATTTTGCCATTGCATTTATTGTGAAATCTCGTCTTAGAACATCTTCTTTCAATGGACACCCGATATTTTGAACTATAGGAAGATGTCCCTTTTGCGGGTACGATTCGCTACGAGTAGATGCAATATCAATTTCTTGTCCGTTAAGTTTAATTCTCACTGTGCCAAATGGCTCATTAACTTGTAGTATCTCAGCATTTGGAATGGTTTTTGCAAATTCTATTGCATTCCCAACATAAGTAACATCAACGTCAAAACTTTCTTTGCCAAGAATTTTGTCCCTAACAATTCCGCCAATAAAATATAAATTTTTATCCTGTAAATTGATGATGCTCATTTTTCTATTTTAGCTTAAAATAGAGTAAAATAAAAGTAATATAAGTTTTTTAAGAAGGGACGCAATGTTACAAGAAGCGACAAAAGCACTTAATTCGGCATTTAATAACAGTTTTATCAAAAAGACAAGTCAATATCTTCATGATTGCGTGAGAGAAGAAGTTAAAAGTTCGACTTTCCGTAATTTAAAAGGGGATAAAGATAATAAATGGATTTTCTTAAAGGATAATGAAACTCTTTTAACACAAGGGCTTGAATATCTTAAACTAGATGGCTCAAATCCCAATTTGACAGAATTGATGATTCAAAGTGATTTGAGTACAAAGGATAAATACTTGATTTATGGGTATATGTTCCTTGTTGGTCGTAACGGAAAATCACGCAAACGTAACGAATTCTTGACTCCGCTTTTGTATGTTCCTTGTAAACTTGAAAGAAACGGTGTCAATATAAATTGTATAAGACAAGATGATGTTCTATCCCTTAATACCGGAGCTTTAGCTGCTCTTTTGAAAAAAGGTGACGATGATGATGAAGTAGATTTGTTTTTAGAGGGAATTTTGGACGTAGTTCCTGATTTGCCTATCACAAAAGAAAAGATGGATATTTTCTTAACTACTTTAAAATCTTTAATTCCGGATATCGAAATTTCAGAAGATTCAACAGAAAATGTTGATGAAGATAACATTGAAAAGGACGAACATTTTGCGAAAGATTTGTCCGATACAAAAATTACCGGTGAAAATTTTGATGAAATTATAGAAGATGAAGTTCATGAACAAAAGGTAAAACCTGTTGGCGATATCAAAAAGCTTTGTGTAACTTATCAAAGTGCAATTATTTTGACCAAACGTCCGTCAGTGACTGCAGGTGTTTTACATGAACTTATGCAAATTGCTGAAAAACCAAGTGGTGTTTATCGTGAAACAACATTGAGTGTGATTAATGATGAATATACCCAAAGTGGAGAAAAAAATCTTCTTCCAAAAGATTCAGGAGAGTTTTATCCGATTACTCCGCTTGCGTTGAGCGATTCACAAGAAAAAGTTATAAAAAATCTTGAAACTAATAAATTTATTGCTGTTCAAGGACCTCCGGGGACAGGTAAATCTCAAACCATCGTAAACCTTGTAGCTCATTTGATTGCTAATGGAAAGACTGTTTTGGTTGCTTCTCGTATGGATAAGGCCGTTGATGTTGTTGCAGACAGGTTGAATGAGTTAGGTGCTCCCTATCTTGCACTTAGAGCAGGAAGAATGAACTACCAAAAACAATTGAGTTTACAGTTACAAGATTTGCTTGCCGGTAAGATTGATTTAGATGAAGATGTTGAGGATTATATTTTTGCTGATGTCAAAGATATGAAACAACATTTGGATTGTCTAAGAGAAACCGAAGCAAAATGTGAAAAGATTTTGAAACTTGAACGTGCTTGGCATGATTTAAGGGCAGAAATTCAGCAACAAGCAGTAAATGTTGGAGAACTCGTTTATATCAAACGTTCATTGAAAAAATCTGAAATAGATAATATTAATGATGTTATTAAAGCATTGTCTAATAATATGGAAAAATCCGGAATTTTTGCATCATTTGCGAATATGTCCGGTTTGAGACAGTTGAAGAAAATTTTGGAGATTAAAGATTTTGAAGTTGAACCTGAAAATCTTGACCGTTTGAAAGTTGAACTTGATTTTATAACTTTGAAATGGAAGTTGAGAAAGATTGAATCAGATATACAAAAAACCGGAAATCTTCACGTTATGATGGAGCAAATCCGTCAGATGAAACGTAAGCAAAAAACTCTTGCAACAAATATTTTAAAGAGTACAAGAAGAGAAGCAATAAAAGCACTTTTACGTGATGAAAAGAAAAGACGTAGAATTAAAGTTCACGCAATGTCTTTGGTTGAACGCAGAAAAAATCTTCAAAGTCGAATTTTGGAAGAAGAAGATTTTAAACCGTTACTTGAGGCTTTTCCTTGTTGGTGTGTAACAACTTATGCTGTGTCGGATTCATTACCATTAAAACCGGGAATGTTTGATGTTGCAGTCATTGATGAGGCTTCTCAATGTGATATTGCAAGTTGTTTCCCAATTATGTATAGGGCGAAAAAGACGATTGTCGTTGGTGATGACAAACAATTACCGCACCTTTCATTCTTAGAAAAAGCAAAAGAACAATCATTCTTGAGTCAGTACGGAATTCCTGATAAATATCAATTGATGTGGAGATTTAGAACGAATTCAATGTTTGATTTGGCGGATTATTATTCAATGAATTCTGTAATGCTTGATGAACATTTTAGAAGTCTTCCACCGATTATCAATTTTTCAAACCATGAATTTTATGGTGATAGAATTCGTGTTATGAAAAAAGATTCTCCGGAAGACAAGGTTTTGGAATTGGTTCAAGTTCCAGATGGTAAAGTTGATATGGACGCAACAAGAAACCTTCCGGAAATTGAGGCTTTGGTTAAAACTTTGCACGAAATAATTATTGATGATGAGAGAAAAAATCCTGAAAAACCTGTGACTATTGGTATTATATCTCCATTTAGAGCTCAAGTTGAACAGTTAAAGATTTCAGTACCAAAAGTTTTGTCTGATTATATGATTAAAAAACACCAGATTGAAATCGGTACAGCACATACATTCCAAGGAGATGAAAGAGATATTATCTTAATGTCTTGGGCTTTTGCAAATAATTCTTATCCACAAAGTATAACATTCTTGCAAAAACCTAATTTATTTAATGTCGCAATAACAAGGGCAAAAAATAGGTGTATAAATTTCGTTTCTCATGATATTGAAACAATGCCTGATGGACATTTTAGAAATTATGTTTCCTATATCAAACAATATCAAGATAGACAGCAAGCTTTGGCAAATAATGAAATTGATGAAAATATCTATAAAAATAATTTAGAAAAAGAAATTGCAACGGCTATAAGAAATCTTGACCACAAAGTTGTTGCGGGTGTTGAAATTGCGGGATTAAGCGCGGATTTGCTTGTTGATGACAAATTTATTGTTGAAGTTGATGGTGTAGAAGATAATAAAAAATCTCATATTTCAAAGATGAAAAAACAGTCAATTTTGGAACGTTGTGGTTTTAAAGTTAAAAGAATTACGTTTAGAGAATGGCAATATTCCGCAAAGGCATGTTTAGACAGAGTCCTTGCTGAAGGGTAGAGGATTTCTCTCTCCTTGAAATTAAAAATTTTGGTCCTCCCGCAAGTGGAGGACTTTTAGTTGTATTAGAATATAAACTCAAAAATATAGCTTGCATTTTTGAAAAATTTGTAGTATTATCTTCTAGCAAAGAGATTAGTTGGGGTTGAGAAATGCTAGTTTCCGAAATTGGACATGTAAATTCAAATTCGAAGAGCTTATATGGTGTTGAACAAAATAAAGCTCAAGCAGTTAAGCATACATCTGGTGAGAAATTTGGTCATTTTAATGAAAGCTTATCTACAAATATGATTAGTCGAAATAGTAATCCGTTTAAAAATTTCATTTGCTCTGTTCAATCATTTTTTGCACCAAAAGTTTCAGAATCTGCAACTAAAAAATATTTATCTTTAATTGCTTAATTTTTTGCTTCTTTAAACAAATATTTAACCAAGCATGAACAGATTGCAGGGATTGCGGATAATACAACCAAAACCGGAACAATGCTTGTTGCTTGTGCAACATATCCGATTATTGTCATTGCAATTGCTACAACACCCCATGAAAAACCGTTGATAAATCCCCCGATTATGCTTTTATATTGGGGTAAAACATTTTGCGCAAGACTCATTGTTACAGGTGTTGCAAACATTGTAATAAATCCCATAATTGCAAAAACTACAAATGATACGATTGGCATTGTTTTATATGTAAACATGAATAATATCATTAGTGGAAATGTTGTAATCATTGAAATGTAAAATACATTTGCTGTTCCGATTCTCTTTTCAAATTTAGGGCTTAATAATGATGAAATTCCACCCAAGAATAAGAAACAGAACAACGCAACACCGATTTGAAATTTTGAATATCCTTGAGCTTTCCACAAGAAAGGTAAAAGGATTGAGCAAGATGTTGTGATTAATGATTTCAACATTGCAATTAAATTTAAAATATTTAATTTATGATTTGTTAATATATCTGTGAATGCTTGTTTAAGATTTAAGTCTAATTTTTTTCCGGCTTCGTTTGAAAATTTTGGAACCATTTTAAACATTAAAAATGCCCAAATAATACCTAATAATGCAAGAATTGGCATTTTAGAAAGTCCAAAATATTGTGCAATTGAAGAAGACAATAATGGACCCATTGAGAAGCCTAAAGTTCCGGCTGCGATAAATATTCCCATATTTTTAGCCGCATCTGATGTTGTGAATTTTGATACCAACCCCAATGATTGAGGGTGATACAAGCTTGATCCGATACTTCCGCAAATGATAAATAATATCATAAGTGCAATATTTTTTGATGCCGGAGCAAGTGATATAAATGTTGCAGTAAAAATTAATCCCCAAAAAATTAAGGCTCTTTTTTTCATTTTGTCAGCAAAAAATCCAAAATAGGGCTGCAATAGTGATGAAAAAATATGTGAACAACTTAAAATAATTGTTGCAATTGGCATCGAAATTTTGACCTGTTCAGCGATAAATGGCATAATAGGGTTTAAAAATCCGGTGTAAATGTCGTTTATAAAATGTGCCCCGCAAAACCAAATTTGGGGCTTTCTTTCGTTTTTATTGTAAATCATAGTCTAATATTTGCACCAAAATGGTAAAAAATCAAATTAGATATCTTTTAAATCCCAATTGTTAATTTTTTGTTTATTTTTTTAAGATTTCGAAAAAACGATGTTATAACAATAATATGAGATGGGTGAAAAGGAAAATTCCCATGCTCAGTAATTAAGAAAATAATTAAGAAAAGGAGATAAATAAATTATGGCAAAAACAATTGGTATTGACTTGGGTACTACAAACTCAGTTGTTGCAGTTATGGAAGGTGGTAAACCTACCGTTATAGCAAACGCAGAAGGTTCTCGTACAACTCCTTCTATTGTTGCATTTTCAAAATCAGGTGAAAGATTAGTAGGTCAATTGGCAAAACGTCAAGCTATCGTTAACCCTGATAGAACGATTGCTTCCATTAAAAGACACATGGGCGAAAATTACAAAGTAAACATTGATGGAAAAGATTATACTCCTCAAGAAATTTCATCTATGATTTTAAGAAAATTGGCTGATGATGCTTCTAAATACTTAGGAGAAAAAGTTACATCTGCAGTTATTACTGTTCCGGCATATTTCAATGATGCTCAAAGACAAGCAACTAAAGATGCTGGTAAAATCGCTGGTTTAGATGTTCTTCGTATCGTGAACGAACCAACGGCTGCCGCTTTGGCTTATGGACTTGAAAAAGATAAAGCTGAAAAAGTTTTAGTATTCGACTTAGGTGGTGGTACATTTGATGTTTCAGTTCTTGAAATTGGTGATGGTGTACACGAAGTATTGTCAACTTCAGGTGATACTCACTTAGGTGGTGATGACTTTGACCAAAAAGTTATGGATTGGATTTGTGAAGAATTCAAAAAACAAGAAGGTATCGACCTTAAAGGTGATAAACAAGCTATGCAACGTGTTAAAGAAGCTGCAGAAAAAGCTAAATGCGAATTATCATCTGTACTTGAAACAAATATCAATTTACCATTTATCACAGCTGATGCAAACGGTCCAAAACACTTAGATTTGAATTTAACAAGAGCTAAATTTGAAGACCTATGTTTTGATTTGTTAGAAAGATGTAAGAAACCGGTTGAACAAGCATTGAAAGATGCAGGTATTTCTAAAGATGATATCAATGAAGTTGTATTGGTTGGTGGTTCTTCTCGTATTCCGGCTGTTCAAAAACTGGTTAAAGATTACACAGGTAAAGAACCTAACCAATCAGTTAACCCTGATGAAGTTGTAGCAGTTGGTGCTGCAATTCAAGCTGGTGTTTTGGCTGGTGAAGTTAAAGACATCGTTCTTCTTGATGTAACTCCTTTAACTTTAGGTATTGAAACTTTGGGTGGTGTAATGACTCCTTTAGTTCCAAGAAACACAACAATTCCGGTTTCAAAATCTCAAGTGTTCTCAACTGCTGAAAACAACCAAACAGCTGTAGATATTCAAGTTCTTCAAGGTGAAAGACCAATGGCTAGAGATAACAAATCTTTAGGTATGTTCAGATTAGAGGGTATTGCTCCTGCTATGCGTGGTATTCCTCAAATCGAAGTAACATTTGATATTGATGCTAACGGTATTGTAAATGTTTCTGCTAAAGATAAAGCAACTGGCAAGGAACAAAAAATTACAATCACTAATTCTTCTAACTTGTCTGAACAAGATATTGATAAGATGGTTAAAGAAGCTGAAGCAAATGCTGCTGAAGATAAAAAGAAAAAAGAAGATGCTGAAATTAAAAACAATGCTACAAGTTTGATTAGTTCAGCTGATAGAATAATGAAAGATTTTGAAGGTAAAATTGATGCTGCTGACAAATCTAAATTAGAAGAACAAAAAGCTGCATTACAAAAAGCTATTGATGAAAACAAAGCAACTGATGAATTGAAAAAATTGTCAGAAGAATTGCAACAAACAATGTTTGGAATTTCTCAAAAAGCTTATGAAGCAGTTCAAAAAGACGGTGCACAAAGTGCAAATTCCGAAAATGCTTCAACAGATAATAGCTCATCAGACAAAAATAATGATGATGATGTTATTGATGCTGAATATACAAAAGAATAATCGAATTTCAAATTCTATCTATTATAAGGCAAAAGAGGACAGGTTTTATATCTGCCCTCTTTTTGAGTATATTGAATTTGAATGATAAGATAAAAAAATGTTTTTTGATTTTAAAGGTGTTTACTATGGAGTATAGTGAAATTTTAATTCAAAATGCCATAGAAATTTAATCTATCAAAATAATTATTATAGTGATATAATCAGTTTATGAGCGAGAATCAAAAAATAAATTTTACAACTCAAAATCGTTTAATTATTTTCGGGCTGGTTTTGAGTACATTACTAATTATGGCAATTGCTGTTTTTGCAACGGTTAATATTCAGAAAAATTTGAATGAAAGTTATCAAAATTTTGGACAAGTTATTTCTAAAATTTTAGCTATTGAAAGTGTTGAGATGACTAAAAATGCTCCTCAAAAAGATACTTTTAATATTTTAAAAACTCATTCAGATTCTATTTTGAAATCTCATCATGATATCGTTTTTATTGAGTTTCGTGATGCTAAAGGTCGTTTGATTTATAAAACTCAAAACAATGCTCATAAAAGTTTGAAAAGACCAAATATTTCAGTGTCTTCTCCAATGGTTGATGTTAAAAGTAACTCCACAATTGGTTCGGTTACTGTTGGATTGTCAGGTTCAATTGTTGGAAAAGTTTCTTCAACTACAAGAGCTTCAATCCTTTTTGTTTTTGTTATAGTTTGGCTTGTTTTTGCGTTTGTAATTTTGATAAATACTTATTTAATTACAAGAGAATTGCGAATTTTACAGGAGGGTGTTAAACGAATTTCATCAGGTGAATTCGGTTATAAAATTGAGGGCAAAGATGTTAGTGAGGAAGTTCAGGAGTTGTTCAATGCTTTCAATGATATGTCTGCAAGACTTAATTTGTATGAAGAACAAAATATTGAACAGTTGACTCTTGAACGTAATAAACTAGAAGCCGTGTTGATGAGTATTGCAAATGGTGTTGTTGTTTGTGACAATAACGATACTGTTGTCTTGATAAATAATCATGCTAAAGAACTTTTGGAACTTCAAGATGACCAATTGATGAATACAAATATTCAGCAATATGTTGATACTGAGGGTGATTATTGCTTCAAAGAAAAAATTGAAGAGTATAAAAAATTATCGCTTGAAGAAAAGTCAAAACAACAAATTACTTTTAATATTACAATTGATGGTAGAATTTTGAAGTCTATAATTTCTCCAATGTTCACTCAAAATAACCACGATTATGTTGGGTATATTATTGTTTTGATTGATGTGACAAGAGAAATTGAAATGGATCAAATGAAATCTCAATTTATTTCCAATGTTTCGCATGAACTTAGAACTCCGGTTACTGTTTTAAGAAGTTATATTGATACGTTGTACAATTATAGTGATGAGTTTGATGAAAAAACTAAAAAAGAATTTATTGAAACTTTGAACACTGAAATTATACGACTTAATGGTATGGTTAATGATATTTTAGATTTTTCAAGATTAGAAGCAAATGCAAAAATTGAAAAAACCGAAAATGATATGTCACAACTCGTTGATGCATGTGTTAGTCAAGTTCAAGTTTTGCTGAAAGAACACAACTTGCATATTAATGTTGAAAAAGACGATGATATTCCACAAATTATGTGCAATTATGATGGAATTTCAAGAGCATTGATTAATTATTTGTCAAATGCAATTAAATATGCACCGGAGAATTCTACAATAAATGTTAGATTGTATAAAGAGTCTGAAAACAATCAAATTGTTGTAACTGTTAGAGATGAGGGTATTGGCATTGCTCCGGAATTTCAGAAGAAAGTTTTTGAAAGGTTTTATCGAGTTGAAAACAAAACTCATAGTGTAAAAGGTACGGGATTAGGGTTGCACCTTGTGAAAACCACAATAGAAAAACACCATGGTCACGTATTTGTAAACTCTCAACCAAATCATGGTTCAACATTTGGTTTTACGTTGCCAATTGATTTGACACCTTATGAAAACGAAAATGATGATTTGGTGTAGGTCTTAGGAGTTTTAATCAAATAATGCATTGATTTTGTCAGTAATGTCTTGCGGGTCAATCTCATTTGTAATTTTGTTTACATCTTGTGCAATTTGGTATAACTTAGCAGCTTCAATTTTGTCACCTGTAATTGCGATTGAACGAGCTAAATTGAAGTGAGCAAGTGCATAATTCGGATTATACTCAACTGCTTTTTTGAACATATCAATTGCTTCTTTTACTCGTCCTAAATCGTCAAGATAAATTACACCCAGATTATTGTATGCAATTGAATAACTATTGTCATATTGAATTGCATATTCGTATTCTCTCATTGCTTCATCTGTATCACCTTTGCCCCAATATAAAAATCCTAAGTTACAGTGAATTTTTGCGTTTTGCGGGTCAAGATCAAGCGCATTTCGGTAAACTGTTAATGCGTTGTCATAATCTTCTTTGTCGTAGAAAGCACTTCCAAGGTTTACGTAGATGTCGATATCCTCTGGGGTTAGAAGATATGCGCTTTGATAAGATGTAATAGCAGCATCTAAATCTTGTTTTGCTTCTTGGAATACAAATCCTAGAGTTTGATTTACGACACTTGTCCATTCTTTGCTTGGGTTTAATGTAACTGCTGTTTGGAAATGCGATACAGCAGCATCAATATCACCTTTAACATAAAGAATGTTTGCTAGATTTGAATGGAATTCAGGCATGTTCGGCATAATTTGAATAAGCTTTTGATAAATTTCAATAGCATTGTCATAATCGCCTAAATCTTCGTAAGCTTTGCATAAATGACGATATGCAGGAATATTTAAACTATCTAACCAAATAGCCATTTTGTATTCAGTAATTGCGTTTTCAAATTGTCCTAAAGAAGAATAAATATCTCCTAAAAGGCAGTATAGAGGAACAAACCCGGGGGCTTTGTCAACGGCATCAATGTATGTATCTATCGCACCGTCAAGTCCGTTTGATTGAACTTTGATGTAACCTTTCATTAAAACTGGCATGAATTTTATATATGTCAAAGATTCTTTAACTTTTTTCATTGCTTCAATGTCGAAAGGTAGAGTTAAAGCAGACAGTATAAGTTCATAGGTTGACTTAATTTTGTTTTTTAATACTCTGAAAGATGAAACTTTATATAAATTATGTAACAAGAAATGTGCTCTTGAACTTGCAAAAGGTTGATATTTGATTGCTTTTTTTACGTTGATTTCCGCATCTAAAAACCTTACTTTTTTAGTGTAAGTTTCAGCTAACATATAATAAGCTTTTGCATATTTTGAATTCTTTTTAATTGCGTTTTCAAAATAATTTATGGCCTTGTCTAAATCACCTTTGTAGAATTGAGCAACACCGATTTTGTAGTAAATTTCGTAAGAATCAATGTATGATTCTAATGCAATTTGGTATTCTGTAATTGCTTCATCAATGTATTGGCAAGATGAATAAATATCCAAGTGCCAAGCTAGATATAAATCCCCTAAACGCAAGTGTAAATCTGCATTGGTAGGATCTTTTTGTAACCCGATTTGACATAATTCAATTGCTGATTTTACGTTTCCGGTTTTAATCTCTTTTTTAATTTTTTTATCCAGTGTTTTTGTTTCATTTTTCATAGTCATAATATCGCTCTTTAACAAGTATTGTAATTAATTTTATGTAAAAAAGCAAGTTAATTAAGAAATTTTGTGTATAATAGAACGTATTAGGAGGGACAGGTTTTATATGGCAAATAACAGAATATATTTTGTTGATGTAACAAATAGAGATGGAGTTCAAACTTCACGTTTAGGGTTGGCAAAATTAGAAAAAACAATTATAAATTTAATGCTTGACGATATGGGAATTACTCAGTCAGAATTTGGGTTTCCAACAACTCAGCATGAGATAAATTATTTGAATGGGAATTTGGAACTTGTCAAAAGACAGGCCATAAGAACGACAAAATTATCTGGTTGGATGCGAGGAATGGCAGCAGATGTTGAGTTGTCATTTAAAAATGTTCCGAATTTGCAGTATGTGAATTTATCCCAATCAACTTCCGAACAAATGATTCAGGGCAAATATTTAGGCAAGAAAACTCCTGATGATATTATTTTCATGACAAAAGAAGCTGTTGAATGTGCAAAAGATAAGGGTGCAAAAATAGTTGGAGTGAATGCTGAAGATGCTTCAAGGAGTAATATTGAATTTCTTATAGAATATGCAAAAGAGGCTAAAAAATCCGGTGCTGACAGATTTAGATATTGCGATACTTTGGGTTACGAAGATCCTCAAACAACTTATAATAGAATTTTTAGAATTGCAAAAGAAACTCAAATGCCAATTGAACTTCATTTCCATAATGATTTGGGAATGGCAACGGCATGTTCTGTGATGGGTGCAAGAGCTGCAATTGATGCCGGTGTTGATGCTTATATTAATACTGCAATCAATGGAATGGGAGAAAGAGCAGGAAATGCGGATTTAGTTTCTTGTCTTTTAGCTTGTCTAAAATCAGCAGGATTTAAAGGCAAATATCAAATTGACGAAAATATTAGACTAGATAGAGCATGGCACCTGGCAAAATACACTGCTTATGCTTTTGGAGTTAATATTCCGATAAATCAGCCTGCTGTTGGGGACAATGCTTTTGCTCACGAGTCAGGAATCCACGCAGATGGTGCATTGAAAGATAGAAGAAATTACGAACTTTACGATTTTGAAGAACTTGGAAGAGGCGAACCTGAGATTATTGAAACAGGTAGAATGATTACAACTGGTGAATACGGTGGGATTAAAGGCTTCAGAAACGTTTATAATAATCTTGAAATTGAGTTTAAAGATGAACACGAAGCAAGAAATATCTTGGAACTCGCAAGGTATGCGAACGTTCACACTCAAAAACCTTTGACAACAAGTGAATTGAGATTTATTTATTATTATCCGGATATTGCGGCAAAAATTATGACGGTATCTCCGTATTATGAACCGATTGGCGCAATTAAAGAAAGAGTTGAATCAGAGATAGTAAATCCTCCGATTCGTGTGATTTAATAAATAATTTCTCCACCACCGATTAAGTGACCGTCATTTAAATCATAAATGACACCTGCTTGTCCTGCAGTGATTGAGTTCACAGAATCGTAAAATTCAATTTCGGCTTTGTCATCAAGAATTTTTATACGAGCTTTTTTAGCTTGCATGTTGTATCTGATTTTTACCATTGCGTCAAATTCTTTTTCTGCTTGTGGGTATGAAAAATTAAGGTTTTCTATTACAAGACTTTTTCTAACGTCGTCTTCTTTTTTGCCTAAATAAACGATATTTTTCTCGGCATCAATATCAATTACGTAAAGAGGGTAAGGCGCAGCAATACCAATTCCTTTGCGTTGCCCAATAGTGTATAAGTAGTGTCCTTTGTGAGTTCCGAGTTTTTTCCCTGTAGAAATTTCTACAAAATTTCCGTCCATTTCGCCAAATTTATCTGTTAGGTATTTTTTTGTTGTATTTGGCTTTTGTATAAAGCAGATATCTTGACTTTCTTTTGATGATTTTGGGGGTAAATCATAATCTATAGCCATTTGTCGGACTTGTGATTTGTCATAATCATATAGAGGAAAAACAGTTTTTGATAATTCTTTTTGACCTAAACGATACAAAAAATAAAGTTGGTCTTTGTGAGAATCTTTTGCCGGAAACAATTTAAAATATCCGTTTTGCTCATGAATATCTGCATAGTGTCCTGTTGCAAATATATCTGCATGGAGAATATTTATTGCATAGTCAAAAATTTCTCCCCATTTAACAAATTGATTGCAAACAATACATGGGTTTGGGGTTTTGCCACATTTATATGAATATTCGAAATAATCAATAACATGTTTTTGAAATTTGTCACATACATCTAGGATATGTAGTTTAATGTTCAATTTGTCTGCAACTTTTTGTGCGTTTTGACAGATTGTATCAGCACTTGGAGTGTTTACCATTTTGCCGGTAATTCCAATGACCTCGTATCCTTTTTGTTGCAAAAGGAGTGCTGTTACCGAACTATCAACCCCACCACTCATTGCTACTACTGCTATTTTTTTATTTGTTTCCATGTTTCTTTTATCCTTTTTGTTAATTATAAGTTAAAAATACTTTAAGAAGTGTAAAAATGACAATATTTTTTTAATTCCATATTGCAAATTTTAGAAAAATGTTTATAATTATAAAAATGTAATAAAGAAAAGGAGGACGAATATGATGAAATTCTGCAATTGTAATGCTTTTCGGTATCCAGAAAAACCGTCAAGCATGCTAAACATTAATGATAAAGGAAAGGTTAAATGCCAAAATCCAATCATAGATCTGTTTTCGGGGGTGGGGGTAACCTATAACCCGCTTATAACAAAAATTTTAGACTCTTTAAACAAATTTAACCGTATATTTGATAAAAAATCAAATTCTAATATTTTACACGGTTATAGTTCATGTTCCACCCTTGAGAGGGAACCGAAATCTATGATTTCGATTGGGGGTAAAAAAGAAGAAACCCTCACCCGAATTTGTAACGTTCACTCTGGTTCACGAACAAATTCTGCCCTATTACAAATAGAGAGGGATAAAGACGAAAAGAACTTAGTGCCAGCATGCCTTAAAGCCCTAGTGCCTATTAAAAAGAAAGTTGCTTTCACCCTTACAGAAGTATTACTTGCCGTATTGATTGTCGGGATAATAGCA
>ERZ772861.50-NODE-50-length-144516-cov-9.845758_pt1 | contig 144516 bp, 132 predicted proteins | sample MGYA00512135_ERZ772861 | MGnify/ENA primary metagenome ERZ772861 (study PRJEB29015, sample SAMEA2737700) | human gut metagenome | biome: human gut; feature: human-associated habitat; material: faeces | place: China | collected 2012 ...
CCCATGCACTTGCTCTCGTTTCATCGGAGGATTGTTTCGGCTGGTTTACTGCTGATGGTTATTGACTGGATTTTTGAGAATTGCTATAAACGCCGTGTTTCCAAGAACGGAAGCACGGCGTTTTGCGTACAGAAAAAGGGGAGTCCCGCTGATGCAGGATTCCCCCCTGTTAGGAAACGATTACTCCGCCTTGACTACAGCGTCCAGCGTGCAGCCCTTGTCGAATTCGATCGTGCCCTTGTAGTTCTTAATCGTGCCGCTCACGGTGATGGTGTCGCCGACCGCCAGCGTTTCCGCGCCTTCGCCGGACAGACGGTAGCACTGCACCGCATAGTCGGTCAGACCGCCGGGAACGATGGTCACGGTGATGTTCTTGTACTCGTCGCTCCAAGCGGTGTCGATGCTGGTGATGACGCCGGTCATGGTGGAAGCGTCATTCATGGACAGACCCGCTTCCAGCGCGTAGGCGCTCACCGCCAGACGGACGCTCGCCACGGAGTCCGCGGGAACGGTCACGCAGCCCTTGTCGAACTCGACCGTGCCCTTGTAGTTCTTAATCGTGCCGTACACGCCGACCACGCTGCCGACTTCCAGCGCCTGCGCGCCCTCGCCGGAAAGGCGATAGCACTGAATGGGCTGTTCGGTCAGACCGTCGCAGACGATGGTCACGGTGATGTTCTGGTATTCGTCGCTCCACGCGGAGTCAATGGAAACCACTTCGCCCACCAGCGCGGTCGGAGCCGTCATGGCAACGCCCGATTCCAGCGCGTAAGCCGCGTCTACAATCGCCTTCTGACTGACGATTTCGCCGTAGCCGACCAGCACGCAGCCCTTGTCGAACTCGATGGTGCCCTTGTAGTTCTTCAGGATGCCTTCGACGGTAATCGCGTCGCCCACCTGCAGGTTTTCCGCGCCTTCGCCGGTCAGGCGGTAGCACTGGATGGGCTGATCCGCCAGTTCACCCACCTGAATGGTGACGGTGATGTTCTTGTATTCGTCGCTCCACGGGGTGTCAATCTTCGTCACCGTGCCGTAGAGACGCTGGGTGTCTTCCAGCGCCAGACCCGCTTCCAGCGAGTACGCCGCCGCCACGATTTCTTCGTAGCTCATGCCTTCCAGAATCATCGCAGCAGGCACCTTGTGCGCGAAGGACACGCTCACGGTTTCGCCAGCAGCGTTCGACAGGGTGGCCGTCAGGGTGTAGGTCACTTCTTCGGGATTCTTTTCATCCACGTCGATGGTGACCATCTTGTTGTCCTGCGGAACGATCTTGATGGTGTCGCTGTCCGCCGTCCACGTAATCGGGAATTCGATGCCGCCGATGTTGATGACGCCGACCACTTCGTAGTCGCTCATCGTCGTTTCCGGCAGATCTTTGTACATCATGAACAGGTACGTCTTGGCAGCTGCCAGATCTTCATCCGTGGTTTCCGCCATCGCGGCGCAGCTGAAGCACATCGCCAGCAGCATGAGCATCGCAAGGAATTTCTTCATGATTGTTTTCTCCCTTTCCTTGATTGTCAGGGGTGTTATTCTGCGAGAAGGAGTCCGGTTTCGTAAACACGCACAGCGACGCTGCCGCTCGAATGTTCGACAAAACCGCGCACGGTGATGGATTGCCCCACCATCTCATCGGGCACGAAGGATGACGGCGCAATTACGGTCAGCTGCTGCCCATCCTGTTCGACGGTCAGGTACGCGCGGCTGTTTTCGTCATCCCGGCTGATGGACAGCACATGCAGTTTGTGCAGCTCGGCGCTTGTGTTCTGCGCCAAATCCGCATAAGCATAGGTGGATTCTTCACCGTTTTCGTCCGTCAGCAGGGTCTGCGACATCAACTGGGCAAGCGTCGTCTCGGTGTAGTACGGCTCGTGCCCTTCGCTGAGCAGCTGAATGTTGCCGGGGTCTTTCGGCTTCATCATGCGGTAGGAGACGTCGGAAATCTGCCACTGGTCACCCGCCGCGTAGTACTGCACCGAACCGACGATGCGCACTTCGTTGCCGGGGGTGAGAATCGACAGGCCCTTGCCGCTGAGGTTGAAACCGTAGTAGACGGAGATGCCAAAGACGATGCCGCTCTCCGCGTCAAGGCTTTCGACATACACCGAATTGTTGTGCGCCAGCGTGACGATGCCGTTGAAAGCGACCTTCTTGTTCTGGTACGCTTCCGGATGGCAGCGCAGTTCGCGCAGGGTCAGCTCAATGGCGTCGCCGTAGTAGAAATCGGGGTCAGGCTGACCGGAGTAGAGGTTCAGCTTGAATTGCCGCGCCTGATCCAGTGCGCTTGAGCAGATGCTGCCGTACTGGTTGTTCGCGGTGGAGTACGCGCGCGCATAGCCGTTTTGCAGCAGCTCCAGATTCAGGTTGCGGTATTCCGCGCCTTCCGACGGCTGATACCACACCCAGACCAGCATCCGGCCGCCAGTGGAGTCAAGCTCCCAGCGGTCAGAATCCGATTCCAAGATGATGGACACTGCCGAAGCGAGCTTCTCCTGGGTGAAATGCGACGCGGCAACGCCGTATTCCTCAATCTTGCCGGTGGATTCGGGGGTGTTCAGCGCCAGAAAGCGCGCTTTCAGCACACCGTCCGCGCAGACGCTTTCCGGCACATTGAAATGCACCGTGTCGCCGTCCACATGCGTCCTGACGCTCGCACTGGTTTTGGCGGTTGCGGAGGACATGTTCAGCTTCAGCTGCGCCACATAGTCCACAAAGCCGCCATCGGTGGTTCCCGCCGCCGCGCCTGACGCCGTGCAGAGCAGCAGCGTCAGGGCCAGCAGCAGGGAAAATAGATTACGGAGTGTTTTCATTTGCGCGCCTTAGATACCGAAGCCCGCGATGGACTGTTCGCACTTGGTGATGGCTTCGTCGAAGCGCTTCTGGATGAGCTCGTCCAGCTTAGCATCGTTTTCCGGCTTGGTCAGGTCGCCCAGTGCCGCAGCATCCGTCATGCAGCCTGCCATCAGTTCGCCAACGCGGCTGCGTGCTTCGGAAGAGCCGGGGAACGCAGGAGAGGTGTAGTAAGCGTCAACCTGCTCCAGGCAGACCTTCGCCGCCAGCGCCGCCACGTTGTCGCCGCCGTCCGCGCCCGCAACGAATTCCGCATAGACTTCGTTGTTCGCAACGGACTTGATGACCGGCACATAGCCGGACGCCATGGAGAATTCAGCCTGGAAATCCACCGTGGTGGTCAGGTACTTGACGAACAGCCAGGAAGCGGCCACTTCCTGCGCATTCGCCTTCTTGAAGATGCACAGGCTCGGGCCCTGAGAAATGACCTTCGCGTTGCTGGCATCCACCTGCGGGATGGTCGTGATGCCCACTTCAAAGGGATAGTTGCCGTCCGCACCCTTGGTCGGACGCTGATGCGTCGCGCCGGCGGAGGAACCGATGGACATGTAGCTCTTGATGCCGGAGTCGGAGACGAACAGACCGGAGGTGTAGCTGCCGTAGATGGTCTGGGTCGTCACAAGTCCCTGATTGTACCACGTCGCGAAACGCTTCACGAACGCGCGGTTTTCGGGCGTGTTGAACAGGAAGTGTTCGCCGGTGGCGCTGGTGTAGGGGGTTTTGAGCTGCTCCGTCATGGTGATGAACCAGTTGTTCTCGGAGTCATAGCCCAGCGGGATGCTGTACGGATCGATTTCGACGATCTTGTTGCACAGCGCTTCCATCTCGTCCCAAGTGGTGGGCGGGGTCAGACCGTTGGCGTCGAAGAACGTCTTGTTGTAGTACAGCACTTCGGTGGACTTGCTCATCGGCAGCGTGTACATCTTGCCATCGCCGAACTGACGGCCTTCCTCGTAGTACGCGGAAATGAAGTCGTCCTTCTGCTCCTGCGTCAGGCCGAAGGTTTCGGTCGTGCCGTCGGCGCGGGTGATGGTCGCCGTGCTGTCAATGTAGGCATCCAGCGGCTGCACCGCACGCGCGAGGTTGTACAGGGCAACGTGGTCCGGGTAGCAGTAAGCGATGTTGGGCTGGCCGCCGACGGTGATTTCCTTGGAAATCTGGTCGCGGACATCATCGTAGCCGCCAACGGAGGTGTAGCTGACATGGATGTTCGGGTAGAGCTTGTTAAACTCTTCGATGTACGTATCCAGCACGGGGGCCAGGTTGGAACCCATCGTGTTGTAGAAGGTGATGTTCACCTCGCTGCCGTCGTAAGCAGCGGGATCGCTTGCGGATTCAGCAGAACCGAAGCAAGCAGTGCAGGCCATCAGCATGGTCAGCGCCATGAGAAGAGAGAGGAACTTCTTCATGTGTCTTTCCTTCCTTTCTGGTCGAGGGAGACAAAAAATTGTTAAAGGCGGAAATCCGCCGATTAACCTTTGATACCGCTGCGGCTGACACCCGACATGATGTACTTGCGCAGGAAGATGAACACAAGGAACAGCGGGAACGATACCATCGCGACCGCCGCCATCTGCACGGGATAATTCGTTTCGCCGGTGGAGCTGTTGAAGGCGTTGCGCAGACCGTTGGTAATCAGCTTGTGCGCATCGTCATTCGCCACCAGACGCGGCCAGACGTAGGAGTTCCATGCGCCCATCATTTTCAGGATGGTGATGGAAATCAGCGTCGGCAGGGAGAGCGGCACCATGACCTTCCACAGGTACTTGAAGTCGCTCGTGCCGTCTACCTTTGCCGCAAGATACAGTTCGTTCGGAATCTGCAGGAAGTTCTGGCGCAGCAGATAGATGTAGAACACGCTGACAAGGAACGGCACAATCAGCACCGTGTAGGTGTTCTGCCAGCCGAGCATGAAAATCGTCTGATAGTTGGTGATGGTGAACAGCTCGCCGGGAATCATCATCGTCGCCAGCAGCGCGCCGAACAGCGCGTTCTTGCCCTTGAATTCCAGCCGGGCAAACGCGAACGCCGTCAGGATGGTGATAATCAGGGACAGCATCGTCGAGACGATGCCGACATAGGCGGTGTTGAGGAACAGGCGGCCCAGATTGCCGGTGGAGAACGCATCGGCGTAGTTGCTGATGAGCACCATGCGCGGCCAGAACGTCGGCACGGACGCGCGGTATTCATCCAGCGACTTCAGGGAAGAGATAATCATCCAGTAGAACGGGAACAGCACAATCAGCGCCATCACAATGAGGAAAGCATAGGTGATGAACAGCGTCAGCACCTTCGTGATGCGCTGGGTGACGCTGACCTGCTGCATGTTCCGCGAATGCATGATGGTGAAATCTTTTTCGGACATACTGCACCTCTCAATAATGCACGCGCTTCTTGCTGACCTGCATGTTGATCATCGTCACGACGAAGATGATTGCAAACAGAATCAGCGCAGCGGCACTGGCCACGCCGTAGTTGGACTTCGGCAGTGCATCGTAAATCATGCCGACGATGGTGTTCATGCGTCCTGCGTCGCCCGCAGGACCCATGGTCTCGCCGAAAATGCCGACGATGCTGGTGTATTCCTTGAAGCCGCCGATGAAGCCGGTGATGACGACGTAGGCAATCATCGGAGAGAGGAGCGGCACGGTGATTTTGGTGAACACGCGCCAGCGGGGCGTAGAGTCCACCTTCGCCGCGTCGTAATACTGCTTGTTGATGCCCTGCAGACCGCCCAGCAGCACCAGAATCTTGAAGGGCAGCGCGTTCCACACGATGTAGACAATCATGACGAACATGTTCGCCCAGTATTCCGAGCCTTGGTTAATCCAGTTGACGTAGTGCCCGCCGAAAAGCTCAATGACATTATTGACAATGCCCTTGGTCTGAATCAGGCGCTCCATGTGCGGCATACCGATGATATTGAACATCGCGGCGAAAACCATGCCGATGGCGATGGAGTTGGTCACATAGGGCAGGAAGAAGATGGTTTGCAGTACCTTCTGCAGGGGCTTGATGGAGTTCAGCGCAACCGCGATCAGCAGCGCGAGAATCGTCGAAATCGGCACGGTGAACAGGCACAGGAGCATCGTGTTTTTCAGCGCCGTCTTGAAGCCGCTGTCGCCGATAACCGTCTGGAAGTTCTTGATGCCAACGGTGAAGGTGGCGCCGCCGACTTCGCTCAGGCTGTTGTAGTCATTCAGGAATGCCAGCCGCACCGTGTTGATAATCGGCCAGACCGTAAAGACCAGCAGCAGCACGATGGCGGGGGCGAGATAGAGCCATGCTTTCCATTGATGCTTGCTTTCTACCATCTTACTTCACCTCGAACGGAATGCGAACGCCCTCGTCATCCCGCGTGAACAGGAAGATCTTGTGCGGCTTGATGCGGTAGCGCACGACATCGGCGGACGCATCCACCTTGTTGTCCGCGTCGATGATGGAGCGCACCATCGGCTTCTGGGAGGCTTCGTGCGTGGAGACGACGGACACGTCGCGCCCCATGACCTCGACGTTCTGCGGCTTGCAGCACAGCGTGCCGTTCGCCATGTCGAGGATGAAGCCTTCGGGACGGATGCCGACGAACACGTCCTGATCCTTCACGCCGGGCACATCCATCACACTGTCCGTGCCGATGTACAGGCGCTCGCCCTTGACATGGCCGGTGAAGATGTTGATAGGCGGCGTGCCGAGGAAGTTCGCAACGAACAGGTTTGCCGGGTTGTCATAGACCTCCTGCGGCTTGCCAATCTGCTGCACCACGCCGAACTTCATGACAACAATCATGTCGGAGATGGACATGGCTTCCTCTTGGTCGTGCGTGACGAAAACGGTGGTAATCTTCGTTTCCTTCTGGATGCGGCGGATTTCCTCACGCGTCTGCAGGCGCAGGCGGGCGTCAAGGTTGGACAGCGGCTCGTCCAGCAGCAGCACGCGGGGCATCTTCACCAGCGCGCGGGCGATAGCGACGCGCTGCTGCTGACCGCCGGAAAGTTCGCTGGGCTTGCGCTCCAGCAGTTCCTCAATCTGCACCAGTCTCGCGGCCTCATGCGCGCGTTCCAGCATGGCTTCCTTAGTCATCTTGTCCTTGCCGCGAAGGTTCTGCAAAGGGAAGAGGATGTTCTGCTTGACCGTCAGATGGGGATAAAGCGCGTAATTCTGGAACACCAGACCAATGCCGCGGTTTTCCGTGGACAGATCGGTCACATCGTCCTCCCCGAAGAAGATTTTGCCGCTGGATGGCTTTTGCAGACCGCTAATCATGTACAGCGTCGTGCTTTTGCCGCAGCCAGACGGGCCAAGAAGGCCAATCAGCTTTCCATCCGGGATGGTAAAGTCAAAATTGTTGACTGCTACCACTTCTTCGCCGGACTTTTTGTTGCGGCTCGGGAAGATTTTGGTCAGGTTCTGCAAAACGATTTTCATAGAATCCCCTTTCTTTGCCCTTTGTCATCGTAGTGACATGCCTTCGCCGCTTTTGAAGCGGGTGGAAGTATCATCTGAAAGCCTCGCGGGATGGATTTGCGCGGTGGTACCTTAGTACGTCTGATGCGCGACCTTTTCTGCTTGGAGTTTGGCTTTGTAAGCAACCAGCTCATCGGTGGAATTGAAGATCATCTGGCTGGCCATATCAACCGCGACGGTATCAGCAAGAAGATCGTGAATCAGCGAATGTTTCCGCGTGGCGAGGAAGAGGACAAACTGCGCGACGGAGAGAATCAGCACAATGCCCAGCACAACGATATTCAGGTTGCCGAAGAACAGCATCATCACCGCCATGATTGGAATCATGGTTTCCACCGCGTATTTGCCCAGCACTGTGCGGACAAAAAGCGTCACATGACCGATTCTCACGCCGTCATTGCGCATCAGAGCCACACCGAATATCTTTTTGCCCAAGGTTTGTCCGTTTTTGAAAAGGAGCGGAACGAGGAATTCTAATAGGAGATAACCCGACAGTACGCCGAAACTGACGATGAGAATCGACAGCTGGATGACCATGCCGTACGCATGAACGGCAGTTTCATCAGCGGCGAGCACGGCGTTCGCCTGTTCCACCAGCGCCCGCTGCGCGTCAGTCAGGGCGCTGTATGTCTGGGTCATGATGGACATGTCCAGCCCGCACGCGTCTGCCGCGGCCTGATAGCGCGTCATGAGCGTCTGGTACTGCGCGTCGAATCCCAGCAGGGCTGATAATCCCCACGCACAAAGAACGCAGGCAATCGCCAGCAGAATCACATCGAACAAAAAAGCCGAGATGCGCTTCCACACGTTTGCCCGTTGAAGGTCAAAGGTCATAGGGACTAACCTCCCGCTGATTAAGAAAGTCTAAACAGGGTTCCTTACTCTATTATACTGATATTTTGTAAAAAAGCCATAGGAAAAACAAAATTCTTCTGCAAATTCGTCTGATTCTCTGAAATTTCCTCCGAAAGCAGCACAGGAACAGCATTTGCGAAAGCATCTGCGTGTCGTTTATACGATTTCCGGATGGCACAGGCGAGGCAGATAATAGATATGAAGCACCATTTTCTGATTTCTTGCGGCATACCCCGTTGACAATTGCGGGAAATGGGCGTAAGATAAAAGGCGTGGCTTTCGGGCAAGCAGCCCGCGAACGCCGGAAAGGAGTGTCTGACCGCATGGACGGTGATCCGTATAGTACCCCTGAGCCCATCGGCAGCGCTCTGACGGCTGACTGATGCCGACCGCGCTGCCTTCCTTCGGAAATGTTGAAAGGACGCAGCACTAACATGAGAAGAATCTTCAAGACCATCGAGGATCATCTGACCGAATGCACGACGCTGGAAAAGGGCGTGTGGGTGCATCTGCAAAGCCCGACGAAGGAGGAAGTGGATGGTCTGACCACCCGCTTCAACCTTGATCCGACCTTTCTGCCCGCCGCGCTGGACGAAGAGGAATCCGCCCGCATTGACTACGACTCGGATAAGCAGCAGACGCTGATTATCGTGGATATTCCGTATGTTGATACCGAGGGCACGGGCTATGTGTACAGCACAATCCCGCTGGGCATCGTGCTGTGCGACGAGGTGATTATCACCGTCTGCACGCGCGATACGCCCATCATCAATGACTTCACCGAGGAGCGCATTCGCAATTTCTGGACGTTCAAGCGTACCCGCTTCATCCTGCAAATTCTCCAGCGTAATGCTGGCCGCTTCCTATCCTACCTGAAGCAGATTGATAAAACCAGTCAGCACATTCAGGAAAAGCTGGAGCATACCAGCCGCAATCAGGAATTGCTGCAAATGATGAAGCTGGAGAAGTCACTGGTTTACTTCAACACGTCGCTCAAAGGCAACGCGCTGGTCATGGAGCGCCTGATGCGCCAGGACATCCTCAAGCGCTATCCGGAGGACACCGACCTGCTGGAGGATGTTATCATCGAGAATAAGCAGGCAATGGAAATGTGCTCGATTTACCGCGACATTATGAGCAACACCACTGACGCGTTCGCTTCCATCATCAACAACAACCTGAACATCACCATGAAGGTGCTGACCGCGCTGACCGTCCTTTTTGCCGTGCCGACACTGGTTATGACGATTTGGGGCATCAACGTCCCCGTACCGTTTGAGAGGCAGGCGTGGGGATTTGCGGCAGTCTGCGGCATCTCCATCATCCTGACGCTGTTCGCCTTCGTTATTATGCGCCGAAAGAACATGTTCTAATACTATTTCCAGATTCACCTGCGCCATCTGCTTGCGCCTTTTCCCTTCTGGCGTCCGCTCATTCCACTTAGCGTAGCGCTGCTACGCTGCGTTTCATTCACGTTAGCCAGAATGAAAAATTCGCGGCGCATCTTGGCGCATTCTTATCTGGAAATAGTATAACGCATCCGCATCATCCGCAGCATCAAAAAACGCCGCTGTCCGTTGCAGACAGGGGCGTTTTCGATTTGCAAAAATCAGGCGGCGGGCTTTTCGTCCTTCCGTGCCAGCAGCCACGCGGCGGCGAAGCCCAAGATGAACGTCAGCACGCTGACAATCACCTGCACGAGGTTGAAGGCGGGAAGCGACAGCCCCATCAGGATGGCAAACGGCGATGCGACAACAAGCCCAAGAATCGCGCCGTAGGTGATGCACTTCCACTTCGCCAGCAGAATCTCAATCAGCTTCGCAATGGCGAAAATGCCGATCACCACGCCGATGCCAAACGGCAGCAGAATGCCCACGTTGTAGAGAATCGCGCCGCCATCGAGCGCCACCAGCGCATTGATAAGGTTCTTAATCGCGCCGATGACGGGATAGTAATAGCCCATCAGCATCAGCATCATCGAGCCGGACACACCGGGGATGACCATCGTCGCGGACGCAATGCAGCCCATCAGCGTAAGCTTCAGGACTTCCAGAACGCTCAGAGAGATGACCGCACCGGTATCCTGCGTTTCTTTCAGCGTTGCCATGAAGATAACGAGCGCGAAGAAGAGCACGAACAGAATGCCGCCAAGGATGCTGTCGCGCTTTTTGCTGCCCTTGATCTGCTTGAAAATGGCGGGCAGACCGCCCAGAATCAGTCCGATGAAGAGCGTATTCGTTGGCAGCGAGGCAAATTCATCCATCAGCGCCCATGTGATGACGTTGGAGAGAATCGCCAGTGCGGCAATCATGCCGACAACAAACGGCAGCAGCGTCATGAGGGACTTCTTGAACTGCTTAAAGAGGTGGGTGATGCAGTAAATCAGCGTATCGTAGATGCCCATGGAAACCATCATTGTGCCGCCGGATACGCCGGGGATGATGTTGGCAAGCCCAATCACCATGCCTTTGAGGATGTCAATGAAGAATTTCATGCCTTTCACTCCTTAATATAATTGGAAAGGATTTTCCGAAAACCATCATACCATGATTTGCCGCTCATGACAACCCTGCAAGCGAAATTTTACGTTTGCAATTTTTTCGTGCTGGGCAACTTTTTCCGAGAACACGTTGACAAGCTGTCGAAACGTGCTATGATGAAATTGGTTTCTGTCAAAATAGCAATGGAGTGAATAGACCAAATGGCAAATCAGTCGCACGCGGCAAACATGACACAGGGCAGCATCTGGAAACTGATGGTTCGTTTTGCGATTCCCATCTTTCTGGGCAACCTGTTTCAGCAGTTCTACAATGTAGCGGATACGTTTATCGTGGGCAATGTGCTGGGCACGGAGGCCATGGCGGCAGTTGGCTCGTCCGGCAACCTGATTTTCATGCTCATCGGCTTCTTTCAGGGCGTTTTCGTTGGCGCAGGCGTTGTCGTCAGCAGATTCTGGGGCGCAAGGGATCATGAGAATGTTTCGATTGCGGTGCATACGTCTGTTGCGTTTGCAATCGTCGCAGGTCTCGTGCTGACACTCATAGGGGTTCTGCTGACACCGACAATTCTGGACTGGATGCACACGCCGGCGGACGTGCTGCCGAATTCGATTGAGTATTTCCGCGTGTACTTTGGCGGCGTGATTTTTGCCGTTCTGTATAATGCGGTGAACGGTATTTTCCAAGCGGTTGGCGACAGCCGCCATCCGCTGTATTTCCTGATTATTTCCGCCATGCTCAATGTTGCGCTGGACTTGCTGTTCGTCGGCGTGCTGGGTATGGGCGTTGGCGGCGCGGCGTTCGCGACGGTCATCTCGCAGGCGGTCAGCGCGTTCCTCGGCCTGAGGAAGCTGATGAAGGCGACGGAATCCTACCGCCTGGTTCCGCGGAAAATCCGTTTCAACGGGCGAATGCTCCAAAAGGTGCTGTACATCGGCATTCCGTCGGGGCTGCAAAACGCCGTGATTGCGCTGGCGAACGTCGTCGTGCAGACGAACATCAATGATTTCGGCGCACTGGCGCAGGCGGGCTGCGGCGCGTACTCCAAGATTGAGGGCTTTGGCTTCCTGCCGATTACCAGCTTCACCTTGGCGCTGACGACCTTCATCGGGCAGAACCTCGGCGCGCAGGAGTATGAACGCGCCAAGAAAGGCGCGCGGTTCGGACTGATTGCGTGTGTCAGCATTGCAGAAGCGATTGGGCTGGCGATTTACGCCTTCATCCCGGCGCTGATTGCGATGTTCATCCAGTCGGGCGACGCGGCGCAGGTGCAGGAGGTTATCCGTCTGGGGACGATGCACGCGAGGATAATGACGCCGTTCTACTTCCTGCTGGCGCTCTCCAACGCAATGGCGGCGGTTCTGCGCGGCGCAGGACGCTCGATTGTGCCGATGATTGTCATGCTGTGCTGCTGGTGCATGTTCCGCGTGACGTACATCACCATTGCCGTGCCGATTCGCCCGGAATTGACGACGATTTCGTGGGCTTACCCGATTACATGGGGGCTGTCCTCCATCATCTTCCTGATTTATTACAACGTCGTGGACTGGGTTCACGCCTATGGTCGGAGCAAACCACGCAAAATGGCGTAATACTATTTCCAAATTCACCTGCGCCATCTGCTTGCGCCTTTTCCCCGTTGGCGTCCGCTCATTCCACTTAGCGTAGCGCTGCTACGCTGCGTTTCATTCGCGTTAGCCAACGTGAAAAATTCGCGGCGCATCTTGGCGCATTCTCATTTGGAAATAGTATAAAAGAATAATGCCCCTGCACGTTGCCGATGGGCAGTGCAGGGGCTTCGTTTACAAATCCCAATCATCGTCGAGCGTTTCCGGTGAATCGGCAGCCTTCAAGCTGCGTGTGCCGGGCGCGGGCTTGGGCAACACAACGCCATCCATCGCCACGTCCACCAGAAAACGGTAGACTTTCAAGCGTGCCTTCTGATACGCCTTTTCGTCCAGCACATCCATGTAGAACTGCTTGTACTCATCAAACGCCGCCAAGCGGATTTTCAGCGTCGTCATGCCATACGTCTGGGAAACAATGGAGTTCTTCGTGCGGACGTAGTAGTATACCGGCGACGGCACAGCGACAATGTACCGGGCGACACGCAGGTACTCCAAATTGAACATGAAATCCTCGCAGATGCGCAGCGCAGGGTTCATTTCGAGGTGATGCTGCACAACCAAATCCCGGCGGTACAGCTTGTTCCAGAGTACACCGTAGTAGAAGCTGGCGGGGTTCTCCATCATCTTGCTGGCATACTCCCGCCGCGTCATCACGCCGACGGGCATCACCCGGTGCTTGCTGGCGACGAGTTTGCCGGACACGCGGTAGAAATCCGCAATCACCAAATCCGCCTGATGCGCTTCGGCGGCGGCGACGAGCTTTTCTGTCGCATCGGGCGTCAGCCAGTCGTCGCTGTCCACAAATTGCAGGTAGTGCCCGCGGGCTTCGGCAATACCGAGGTTGCGCGTGGCGGATGCGCCGGAGTTGGGCTTGTGAATCACGCGGACGCGGGCATCTTTCTGCATGTAGCTGTCACAAATCAGGGGCGAGGCATCCTTGCTGCCGTCATCCACCAAAATCAGCTCCAAATCGGGATAGGACTGCTCCAGAATGCTGTCGGCACAGCGCCGCAGCGTGCTTTCGGCGTTATACACCGGAACAATCACGGATACCATCGGGTTGGATAAGTACATTGCGCTTCCATTCCTTCGTCTTTATTCGCCAATGCTACCCGCATTATATCATAGATTGATGCGTTTGTGAATGCACGAAAGCACAAAAGAAGTGCTTGCACATCACGAAAAAATGCGTTACAATAAGACGTGGATTTTGCGAAAAAAGAGGGAAACATGATGGCAGCAACGCACGACGGGCATCGAAAGCGGATGCGGGAGCGGTTCAGAATCAGCGGCTTGGAGGGCTTTTCTGAGCATGAGGTGCTGGAACTGATTCTTTTCTATGGCCGCGCGCGCGGCAACGTGAACGATACGGCACACGCGCTGATGGATGTGTTCGGGTCGCTGCCGCGGGTGCTGGAAGCGTCGCCGGAGCAGCTGATGCTGATTGACGGCATCGGCGAGGAGAGCGCGACGCTGCTTTCGCTGATTCTGCCGCTGTTCCGCCGCTATTCTGATGAGGTGAATCAGGTGCGGAGCAAGCTGGAAAGTCGGCAGGTGACGCTGGATTACTGCCGAACGATGATGGCGGGCTACCGGCGGGAGCAGTTTTATGTCATTTGCTTGACGGCAGATGGCAGCATTATCTGCAATCGCAAGGTGACGGAGGGCACGCTTTCAGCGGTGACGGCGTACCCGCGCTTAGTGCTGGAAGCCGCATTGAACAGCAACGCGCACAGCGTTGTATTGTGCCATAATCATCCGGGAGGCGTTGCCCTGCCGTCGGAGGATGATATCTGCACAACACGCTATCTTCAGCAGTTGATGGAGGGCGTCGGCATCATTGTGCTGGATCATGTAATTGTCGCGGGCAACCAGACGTACAGCATGGCGCAGCACGGCGAACTGCTGCATCCATCGGAGATTATGCGGGCGATGGTAGCGGCAGCAGAGAAACCGTTGAGAAAGTAAAGAAGCAGCTTCCGATATCCCCAATTGGGGGCGGAAGCTGCTTCTTGTTTTACACGATTTTCAAATGAGAATGCGCCAAGGCACGAGCAGCTGGTGCAGGTGAATTTGGAAATAGTATTACTTGTTGTTCGGAATGTACACCGACGCGCTGGCGCCCAGCGGAATCTGATTCGTCGTCAGCTCCACATGCACGGGGAAGTACGCGGCATTCTGCACCGTTGTGCCGAGATTGCCGATTTCCGTTACCGTGCCGGTAAGCACATTCGATTCGTCCATATCCAGCGTCACGGACACCTTGTCGCCCACATAGAGATTCTTCAGGTTTACCTCGTCCACCTGCGCGACAACTTCCAGCTTGTCCACCAGCATCAGGCGCGCCAGCAGCTGCCCTTCGTACACCTGCTGACCGGGCTGCACGGCGAGCGTGCCAATCACGCCGTTCTGCGCTGCCGTAATGTCCGGGGAGGCATCCGGGGTGGTAGCAGTCGGCATCAGGCGGAGCAGCGGCGTGCCGTTTTTCACTTGATCGCCCACCTTCACCAGCACTTCCGCCACGCGTCCCTGCCCGACCGCCGTCAGCGTGTCACGCCGATTCACAACGCCGCGCCCGACTTGGTCGCTGGCAGTGCGGTTCTTATCGCGGAAGAGGGAGAGTACCTCACCTGGCTCAAACTCGCCCGTGAGCACCTCCACCATGTATTCCGCGCCGGATACCATCGTTACGCGCCCCGTGCCGACCGAGCGTCCTTCCTTGTTGGAGCGGAAGTATAGCGTTTCGCCCACGTCCACCACGCGGTTGTCACGCTTGTCGTACGCCGTCGTGATGCTGCCCGCAATCACCCATTCGGATTCCGGGCGCATGGCAATCAGTCCGCCGTAGCGGGTGGCAACGGCAGCAGCGTCGTCGCCCGCGGCGCAGTAAATTGCCTGTACGGTCGCATCCTCCGTGGCGTAAATCGTGGTAGTGCGCATGGAGAACAGCAAATCGCCCGCGTTCACAAGGTCGCCCGCTTCCCAGGTGAAGGGCTGGAGCGTGCCGGAGAACGGCGCGGTAATATCAACGTAATTCACCGCATTCACAACGCCGCTGGACACGGAGCAGCCCGTGAGCGAAGCCGGGTCAGCCAGTGCGATAGACCCGACCATCGCCAGCGCAAGCAGGAGAGCAAACAGCTTTTTCATAGCAGAAATCATCCTTTCGTTGATTCTCTTGTCATTCGACGCTCTTTAGCGCCTCCACCATGTCAATCGACCGAACCTTGCGCGTCAGCAGCAACTGAATCAGGAACGCGAACACATAGGTAATTGCGCAAGCGCCCGCGACGGACGGAAAGGTGACATGCGTCGGGAAAACCATTGAATCGTATTCACACATTTTGAGGATAATGGTGGTGATGAGGAATCCCGGCGGAATTCCCAGCAGAACACCGATGATGGAGATGTAGTTGTTCTCGCGCAGCATCAGACGGCGGATTTCCCTCTGATGGTAGCCCAGCACCTTCAAGGTTGCGTAATCACGGACGCGCTCACTGAAATTCATCAGCCCCATGTTGTAGCAGATGATGAACGCCAGTGCCAGCGCCGCAACGCTCAGAATCGTGAACGCCGCCGTTGTCGAGTCCATAATGCTGGACATTTCCACCAGCTGTTTTGCTGGATAGAGCAGCGTTCCCACCTCGTCCATTTCCGCCAGCAGATGCGAACAGGCGGGCGTCGGCGCGGTAATCAGCAGCGTCGTCACTTGGAAATCGCCCTTGCGGCAGGCTTCCCACGCTTCCTTGCTCATGAACAGGCCCTGACCGATGTTTGTGTCTGCCAGTGCGTTGATGGTCAGCGAAATGGTGTCGCTGTCTCCGGGCAGACAGATGCTCACGGTGTCGCCCAGCCCCACGTTCATCAGATCAGCTAACTTCCTGCTGATGGCGGTGCCGGTGCGCGGCAGCGTCAGGAACGTCGCATTGTCGCCCAAGGCAATGGAAGTCTGGTCATCCGTCATCACGGTCAGCAGACAGGAGCGCAGGTTCGTCTCGCTGCGCAGGCTGACGGACTGCTCCATGATGCCGTCCACCTTCATGGCGTTCAGCGTCTCACGGTAGTGGTCAAGCGAGGATGCCTGTCCGGAAATCAGGTTCGCGCGCACGTCGTAGCGCAGGGTGTGCGTGTAGTAATCATCAATAAATGTGTTGATGGATTCCTGCAAGCCGAAGGAGCAGATGATCAGCATATTGCAGCACAGGATGCCGACGAGCGACAGGAATGAACGCCCCTTGTTGCGGAAAATGTTGCGGATAATCATCTTCGTGTTGAAGGAAAAACGCCCCCACAGCCGGGGAATCCGCTCCAACAGGATGCGCGAGCCGGATTTCGGCGGCTTTGGGCGCAAAAGGCTTGCCGTCGTTTCCCGCGCCGCGCGGTTGTAGGTGTGCAGGCAAATCAGCAGACACATGACCACGGACAGCACGGCAATCAGCCAAGTGATGCCGGAAATCGGGGCGTGAAGGCGCGCCGGATAGCGCACGTTCGTCGAGACAATCGGCCAAAGAATGTACGGAATGCTGATTTGCCCCGTGAGCACGCCCAGCAGCGAACCTGCGACGGACGGCACGATGGCGTAGCTGAGGTAGTGCAGCCGAATCTGCCGGTCGCGGTAGCCCAGCGCTTTGAGCGTGCCCATCTGCACGCGCTGATTCTCAATCATGCGCGTCAGCGTGTTGACGACAATCATCGCCGCGACCGCGAAAACCAGCACCGGGAACAAGTAGGACAGACTGCGGAACATGCTGACGAAGTTGCGCGCTGAGAGTGTGCCGCTGTGTGTGTCCTTGTCCACAATCAGCGCCGTCGGGCAGGTGTTCATGATTTCGGCGCGAACCTGCGTCAGGTCTGCGTCAGATGATGCTTTCACCAGCATTTCGGTGAACGGGAACGCCGCCATGGCCTTCGCGCTGACGTACATGTAGCCGTAGATGTCCGGCTGCGGCGTGATGTTCTTTGCCGTCACAAGGTATTCGCCGGAGAGAATTGTGCCGCGCACGAAGAAGGTGAGCGACACGCCGCCATAGGACACCTTCACCGTGTCGCCGACGGACAAATTGTGCGCCTGCGCGAACTGCTCCTCCAGCAGACAGCCGCGCGTATCCGATGCGGAAAGTTCGCTGCCCGTGCGGATAATCGGCGTGCAGATGCGCATGTCGCCGTCATAGCCGTGCACCATCAGGGTCACTTCGTCGCCCAAGTCAGGGCAGTCCATCTCCAGCGTGACGCGCGCCTGCACATCCTTCACACCGGGCAGATTCCGCAGCTTCAGGATGTCGTTCTTGCCAAACGACGCTCCTTTCACCCAGAAATCCGCCAGATTGCTCTGCGCAATCGGCGTTTCGGTGGATAGCTCCAGCATACGCCAGTTCGCGTCCAGTCCGCTGAAGCACCATGTGCCCATTGCGCAGAGGAGAAACATGGCGAGAAACTGCATGGCGCTGCGGCTCATGTCGCGGAAGAGTTTTTTCGTCAGCGTTCCATGATACTTTTTCCCGCTGCTCTGCGTTACCATGTGATATCAGCCACCTTCGCGGGATGTTCATTTACGGTCATTTCCTGCACGCTGCCGTTGCGCATCCGAATCAGGCGGTTGCCCAGCGGCGCAATGCTGGCGTTGTGCGTGATGATGACGACCGTTGTGTTGTAGTCGTGGCACAGACGGGTCAGCAGATCCAGCACCTGTTCGCCCGTCTTGCTGTCCAGCGCGCCGGTCGGCTCGTCGCAGAGCAGCAGCGCCGGGTTTTTGCACAGCGCGCGGGCAATGGATACACGCTGCTGCTCACCGCCGGAGAGCTGGGCAGGGAAGTTGTTCATTCGCTGTCCCAGCCCAACCTGCTCCAGCACTTCACGCGGATCAAGCGCGCGTTCGCAGACCTGCTGCGCCAATTCGACGTTCTCCAGCGCCGTCAAGTTCGGCATCAGATTGTAGAACTGAAAGACGAAACCCACGTCGTGGCGGCGGTATTCCGTCAGCTGAGGCGAGCGAAGCCCGGTGATTTCCTTATCCCCAACAATAATTCGCCCGCTGGTCGCTTTGTCCATGCCGCCGAGCAGGTTCAGCACGGTGGTTTTGCCCGCGCCGGACGGTCCCAGCACCACGCAGAACTCGCCCTTCTCAATCTGGAAATTGACATGATCGGACGCGTGAACAACGGTATTGCCCGCTGGGTAGTCCTTGCAGACATCTTCAAACGAGATGTAGCTCATGCCATGCACCTTCTTTCTTCCATCTTACACCCTTATTATACAGGAAGAAATTGAATTGTCCATGAACTTTTGCCCGACATTTCCGTTTTCTCTGCAAAAAAGTCAACAGGAATTGAAGAAAAGTTAAGGCACCACCGCACAAGGAAATTGATTGGAATACGATATTTATGCGTGGATTCAGCAGGACAAAAGCCCTTCTGTGTCGAATAGAATAAAGAAAGGGGACTCTGCAAAGAATCCTTTGAAGGAGGAAAACGACTGTGTTTGAAAAGCTTCTCAGCCGTGGTGAACGGCGTTTTGGACGGTACTTCGGCATCCCGAAGCTGATGATGATTCTCTGCATCGGCATGGGTGTTACCTATGTGGCGGATTATCTGCTGGCGGCGTATAACATCAGCCTGTCGTATTACCTGATGTTCGACCGTGAAGCCATTTTCCACGGGCAAATCTGGCGGCTGGTGTCATTTATCTTCATGCCGCCGTCGTCCTCGCCTGTGTTTCTGCTGATTTCGCTCATGTTCTACTGGTATCTGGGTACGTCACTGCAGAACACATGGGGCACGTTCCGCTTTACGGTATACTACCTCTGCGGAATGCTCGGCGCGATTCTCGCCGGCTTGATTACCGGTTACGCGACGAATACTTACCTCAATCTGTCGCTGTTTCTGGCGTGCGCCGTCCTCTTTCCGGAGACAGAGGTCAACCTGATTATCATTCCGGTTAAGATGAAGTGGCTGTCGCTGGTCTATCTGCTGCCGGTTGTGCAGCAGCTGCTGACGAGCAATCTCTGGGGCATTCTGGCGCTGGTGATGAGCCTGCTCAACGTTATTCTGTTCTTCTATGGCGATTTGATCCAGCGCATCCGCGATTTCCGCCGTCGTCAGCAATGGAAGCGAAACTGGAAGTAACGAAAGGCGAAAGGAGCGGTGAATCAGGTGCGTGACCTGCTTTATCTGCTGTTAGGATATCTTTCCGGCTGCGTGCTGTATGCGGAGGTCTTTTCGCGCGTGTTCCACAAAGAAATTGCGTCGGCTGCGAAGGACAAAAACCCCGGCGCGGCGAATGCGTTTGTGCACGGTGGATTCTGGTGCGGGGTGTTGACGCTGGCGGGCGATATGCTCAAAGGCATGGTTCCCGTGGCGCTGTATGTGCACTATCTGCCCGAAGCACTGCTGACGCCCCTTGCGCCGCTGGTGCTCTGCGCGCCGGTCGCGGGGCACGTTTTCCCGGCGACACGCTCGTTTAAGGGCGGTAAAGGCATTGCGACGACGTTCGGCTGCCTGCTTGGGCTGCTGCCATTCTGGACGCCGGTGCTGGTGCTGGCGTGTATCTTCATCTTCTACTCGACGATTCTGCGGATTACGCCGAACCTGTCCCGCACACGGGTGACATACTTCACGCTGCCGCTGGGGATGCTGCTGATGGAAGTGCCGCTATGGATTTGCTTCGGTACGCTGTGCATGACGGGCATGGTGCTGGTGCGCCTGCACATCAGCACCGAGGAGCGGGAGAAACCGGCGGTGCATCTGCTCTGGTGGACTTGACGGAGACAGGGAGGCGAAAGCATGTTCAGAATCCTCATCGTCGAGGATGACACGGAGCTGTGCCAGCTGTTTTCGCATGTGCTGGAGAAAAACGGCTATCACACGCGCATGGTCTCAAACGGTCAGGAGGCGCTGGATGCGCTGGCGGAAGAGTATGTCGACCTCATTATTTCGGACATCATGATGCCTGTGATGGACGGCTACGAGCTGGTGCGCTCGCTGCGCAAAAAGAGCGTTATGACGCCCGTGCTGATGATTACGGCGCGCGACGCTTTCGACGACATGCGTCTCGGCTTCCTCTCCGGCACGGATGACTACATGGTCAAGCCGATTAACGTGAGCGAGATGGTGCTGCGCGTCGGTGCGCTGCTGCGCCGGGTGCAGATGATGAACGAGCACCGGCAGGTCATCGGCGAAACGGTGATGGAGTGCGACTCGCTGACCGTGACGCGCGGCGAAACCAGCATGATTCTGCCGCAGAAGGAGTTCATGCTGCTCTACAAGATGGCGGCATATCCGGGCAAAATCTTCACGCGCCAGCAGCTGATGGACGACATTTGGGGCTACGATTCCGATTCGGACAGCCACACGGTGGATGTGCACATCGGCCGCCTGCGTGAGCGCTTCCGCGATAATCCGGATTTTCATATTGTAACCATGCGCGGTGTGGGCTATAAGGTGGTTAAGGCATGAAGCGGCAGGAGAAGGGACGCGGCAAGCTGGATATTCGCGTGCTGTTTACCTTGGCGGCAATTGCAGAGATTCTCGGTACGCTGCTGATTGCAACGCTGCTCACAGCGCTGCTGGAAAACTTGCTGCACGAAGCGATTGAAGTACATCCACTGGTGTGGCTGCTTCTCTTCGGCACGACGATTGGGTTGACGGCGGCGACGGTGGTGAACGTGCTGCTGCTGCGTCCGGTTGTACGGCTGAGCCGCGCCATGAAGCAGGTTGCCAGCGGGAATTTCGCCGTCCGCCTGACGACGAACAGCGTCATCAACGAAATTGCGGACAGCTATGACAGCTTCAACCGGATGGTGGAGGCGCTGGGCGAAACGGAGACGCTGCAAACCGACTTTGTGTCGAACGTATCGCATGAAATCAAAACCCCTGTGAGCGCTATCGAGGGCTACACGACGCTGCTGCAAAGCACGGATGTTTCGCCGGAGCAGGCAGGGTATATCGAGCGGATTCTGCTCAACACGCGGCGTCTGTCCACACTGGTGGGCAACATTCTGCTGCTCAGCAAGGTCAGCAATCACACGATGCCGATGAAGCAGACATGCTATCGGTTGGACGAGCAGATTCGTCAGGCAATTGTGCTGCTGGAAGCACAGTGGTCGCCTAAACAGCTTGACTTTGATGCCGATTTGGCGGAAGTGACGTGGCGTGGTCCGGAAACGCTGATGCTGCACGTCTGGACGAACCTGCTCAGCAATGCCGTTAAGTTTAGCCCGCAGCACGGATTGATTGCTGTTGCGTTAAAACAAACCGACGGTCGGTTTGAAATCGCCATTACCGACCAAGGGCCGGGAATCCCACCGGAGGAGCAGGAACGCATTTACCGCCGCTTCTATCAGGTGGACAGCTCGCATCAGCAGGAGGGCAACGGGCTGGGGCTGGCACTGTGCAAGCAGATTCTGGACGACTGCGGCGGCACAATTCGCGAAGAAAATCAATCTCCCTGCGGCTGCCGGTTTATCGTCACCCTGCCGGAGAAAATGACAGACGAAGAAGCAAAACAGGAGGAAGCTCATGGCACAGGAAAATAACACCGCGCGCGAGCAGACAGCGCTGGAGAAGCTGAGTCAGGACGCACTCAATCAGGCGCGTCGGGAGCGCAAGATGATTCAAGACACCTGTATTGCGGAACTGGCGCAGTGCGATACGGAGATTCCCGATGCGTTGGAAAAGCAGGTGCAGGCGGAGATTGCAAGTCTCCAGCAGGCGAAAGAGAACCTGTCGTCGGCACACAAAATCGCATCCTCCACCGTAGATGAGCTGTCCGCGCGTGCCGCGGATGTGGCGAAGTCCCTCAACCGAAAGTGGTATCGCATCAATCCGCCGTCGAACACGGCCATCGATGTGCAGGAAGAGGAAAAATCCTTCTTCGCGCGCGGTATGAACGGCTACAAAATCGCCCTGATAGTCTTTATCGGCAGCTTTGCGGGCGTGATGCTGGAGCTGCTGTGGTGCTTTGCGCGCCACGGCTATCTGGAAAGCCGGTCGGGGCTTGTCTGGGGACCGTTCAACATGCTCTACGGCGTGGGCGCGGCGTCGCTGTCTATCATCCTCTACCGTTTCCGCAACCGTGGCAAGTGGCTGAGCTTCTTGGGCGGATTCGTTGTCGGCAGCGTCGTCGAATACGCCTGTTCGTGGCTGCAGGAGGTACTTTTCGGTTCGCGCTCGTGGGATTACAGCCGCGTGCCGTTCAACATCAACGGGCGAATCTGCCTGCTGTATTCGCTGTTCTGGGGTGCGCTGGGTATCCTGTGGATTAAGGATATCTACCCGCTGATGGCAAAGTGGATTTTGAAACTGCCGAACCGCGCGGGAAAAATCCTCACATGGGTGCTGTCGATTTTTCTGGCGGTCAACTGCCTTGTATCCGCGGCGGCGGTATACCGCTGGTCGGAACGCCTGCACGATGAACCGCCGAAAACGTGGATTGGCAGCGTGATGGACGCACGATTCCCGAACGAGCGAATGGAGCACATCTACGCCAACATGAATTTCGGTGACAGCGAGTGATCCACGGAGGAAACCAAACATGAACATCGACAAGAAAACCTGCATCAATATAGGAATCGTAGCATTTCTGCTGTATCTGGCGATTCACTACTGGGACGGTCTGGTCGGCCTGTTCAACCTCTTTCTGGCGGCGGCGGGAACACTGATTAACGGCGCGATAATTGCCTACGTCCTCAATATCCTCATGCGCTTCTACGAGCGGCATATGGCGCCAAACACAAAGAAAAAGGTGTGGAATGCCTTGCGCCGCCCGGTCTGCATGGCGCTGGCATTCCTGACGCTGGTTGCGGTTATCGTTGCGCTGATTCAGATTATCCTGCCACAGCTAATCTCCTGCGTTCAGGTGCTGCTGTCATCGCTGCCGGGCGTTCTGCGCCAGATGTACGACAAGCTGATGGAAAATCCGACGATTGCAGCGCTGATGGTGGACTACAACCTCGTTCTGCCTGCAACGGAACAGGAATGGCGCGAGATTATCGAGCGCGCGGCGAATCTACTCTTCAACGGCGCGGGCAATGTCGTCAACACGGCAGTCAGCTTCACCACCTCGCTTGTCGGCTCGATTCTCTCCCTCCTGATGTCGCTGATTTTCACCTTCAACATTCTCATCGGCAAAGAGACACTCCAGCGCCAGAGCCGCAATTTGCTGCACCGCGTTCTGGGTGATACGCGGATGGCGCGTGCGATGCACATCATCTCAACGCTGGACGATTGCTTCCATAATTATATCGTCGGTCAGTGCACCGAAGCGGTGATTCTGGGCACACTCTGTACCGTCGGCATGATGCTTTTGCGGCTGGATTACGCGCTGATGCTGGGTACGTTCGTCGGCATGATGGCGCTGATTCCGATTATCGGCCCATACATTGGCGCAGCGGTCGGCTGCATCATGCTCTTCTCGATTTCGCCTGCAAAATCACTGGAATTCCTGATTTACCTCTTCCTGCTCCAGCAGGTCGAGGGCAACCTGATTTACCCCCACACGGTCGGCAGCAAATTGAAGCTGCCGGGATTGTGGGTGCTGGCGGCAGTGCTGATTGGCGGCGGCATGATGGGCATCTCCGGCATGGTACTGTTCGTCCCGCTGACGGCGGCGCTGTATCGGCTGGTGGGCGAATGGGTGCGCCGTGACCCACGGCTGGTCAAATCGGCGGAGAAAAAAGCATAAACCTGCGGCGTGCTTCCGTATCCATAGCGGAGCGCGCCGCTTTTTTGCGCACCAACGCAAAACGTCCGGCATAGCTTGAAAGTGCCCCGGAAAGCTGATTGACAGCGCCGGGAAAGGAGGAATTTCGCGATGCCGACAACGTTCACGAATCAGGCAACGCTTTCTTATAACAACCAGTCGATTCCCTCCAATGTGGTGACGGGCGTACTGACCGAGGTGCTGTCCGTGAGCAAGACCGCGATTCCGGCAGCCTACCAAAACGGCGATACGATTACCTACGCCGTGCAGTTTGTCAATTCCGGTACGGCGGCGCTGACGGGTTTGACGCTGACGGATAATCTGGGCGCGTATACCCCTGCGGCGGGTACTGCAGCGGTCGTTCCGATGACGTATCAGAGCGATACGCTGCGTTACTACCGCAACGGCATCCTGCAGGCGACGCCGACCATCGCGGCAACCAGTCCGTTGACGGTGACAGGACTGTCGATTCCCGCGGGCGGCAACACCACGCTGATGTACGCCGTCAAGACGAACCAGTTCACGCCCTACGGCGCTGAGGAAAGCGTGACGAACACCGCAACCGTGACAGGCGGCGGACTCGCGGCGCCCCTGACGGCGGAAGCAACCGTGAATGCCGACCCCGCGCCGGATTTGAGCGTTATCAAATCCATGTGTCCGACGACGGTGACGGAGGCGGGTGTGCTGACGTACACCTTCACGCTGCAAAACCGTGGCGCAACGGCAACGACGGCGACGGACAACGTGTCACTGACGGATACGTTCACGCCTGCGCTGACAATCACGAGCGTGACGCTGAACGGCACGGCGCTGACTGCCGGCACGGATTACACCTACGACGGCGCGACCTTCCGCACGCTGACACCGCTGCTGATTCCTGCCGCCACCTACACCCGCAATGCGACAACGGGCGAAGTGACGGCTACGCCCGGCATGGCAACGCTTGTCGTTACGGGTACGGTTTGACCATTGCTTGCCCGGTCTGCTCGCGCGGATCGGGCATTTTTCCACGCTTGACAGGAAACGGGAAAACAGCGTATAATCAAAGCAGCATAACCGAGAAGAGGAGTCGCAACCATGAAGAAAAAGTGTCTGCTGGTATGTTTGCTCTGCTGTTTGCTGCTTGGTCTTGCACTGGCAGAAGAGCCGATGACGGAGACGGTACTGTTTGAAGGCAGCCAGCCTGCATCGGGCGGCTGGAATCTTGCGCTGACCATTGACACAACGAACGTTAACGGCACATTTGACCCGTCGCTGATTTCCGAAAATGGGTATTTTGCCGTGACGTATGACGGGGTGCAAAATGGTGTCTATCTGGCGCTGTCCGACTGGGAAGGCGGCGTGTGGGCGCAAATCAACGTGCCGTCCACCTGCACGCAGACGGATGGACTCTACACGGCGGTCTTTTCGTTTGAGCAGTGCCGGATGGCGTATGGCAGCATGGATTTCGCAGCGGCAGACCAAATCTGCGTCGGCACGTCCGCATCCACCAAGACGATGGTGATTCACAAGGTTGCGTGGTACGGGGCGGCGCAGACGGATTCGCTGGGTGCGGATGAGGTGCTGTTCAGCGGTGCGGCGACGTCCACCGCACAGAATGAGTGCCTTGTCTTCCGATTCACGCAGCACGTCGGCGGCACATTCGATGCGTCGCAGATGCGCACGGACAGCCGGTTTTACGTCGAGTACAGCGGTGCAAAATACGGTGTGTATCTGGCACTCTCCAGCCATTCCGGCGCGACACAGTGGGCGAAGGTGAATGCCTCGGAGACGGTGGAGGTGTCCGAAGGGCGCTACGGGGCGTATTTCGATGAAAGCACGATGGCAATGGCGTTCGGGTCGAATTTTGCCCGGCTGGATCAAATTAGCGTGTATTCGTCGGGCAAACAGCCCGTGACGCTGCATAAGCTGGCGTATTTTGCGGGGACGGGCGATGTGGTGGATACGTCCGACGGCCGCTGGGATCGCCCGGATACCGGCATTGCCTTCATTGGCGACAGCATCTGCCAGAACGCGAAGCTGCTTTACGGCGATTGGAACACGATTCTCGGCCGCAGCGATTGCGCGAATTACGGCATCGGCGGGCAGACGACGCTGGAGTGCCGCGCGCGTATTGGGGAGCTGGCGGCGCGCAAGTATCGGCAGATTGTCTTTATCTGCGGCATTAACGACATCGGACACGGCTATACAAAGGAAGAAATCGTGCAGAATTACGCCGCCATGATTGAGACGGTGCAGGCAAGCAACCCGGACTGCCAGTTTGTGATTCTCAGCACTTTGCCCACGACGAGTGCATTTTACAGCGGTCAGCAGGGGAAAATTACGCTGCTGAATCTGGCGTTCAAGCGGTTCGCGAATAAGACGCCGAACGTGACGTTTGTGGATGCGTACAGCGCGTTCTGCCCCAAAGCGGGCGAATACGCCTACCCCGAACTGCTCAGTGACGGGCTGCATCCGAACGCGGAAGGCTATGCGAAAATTGCGGAAATTCTCACGCCATATCTGCTTCCAGAAGCAGAATGAGTAGCAGAAATAAGACAGAATGCACAAAAAACAGCATGACTTCTTGGCGAAAATCAAAGTAGTTTCCATATGCGCATCATTTGCCCGTTGATTTTTCATCCGAGTTGTGATAGCATTGTTCAATGTGCTGCGAAGGCGTTTTTCTTAAGGAACTATGCAAAACGACCGGGAGCACCAGAATCTGGAATTTCTGCAAAGGAGGCGTGGCAAATGCGATATACCCGCGAGCAGGCCTGTCTGGCGTGGCTGTCGCAGGGGATGTTAGGCGGCAGGCGGCTGAAAAAGCTGCTGGATGAATACGGAAGCGCAGAAGCCGCGTATGATGCCTTTCAGCGCGACCACGGCGCATCCTTGCAGAACCGGATTTCGGATTACAGCCTGTCGCTGCTGCGGGCAAGCGCGTCGCGAGAGAAACTGCACGATATGCTCGTGACCATGCGGAAGTGGAATATGGGGCTTGTCTCGATGGCGGACGATATGTATCCGGAATCCCTGCGAAACATTCCCGAACCACCGTACATGCTCTTCTATCAGGGGGATTTGCGCGCGGCGGAGGGCAGGTGCATCACCGTTATCGGTTCGCGGAGCGCGACGGTTGCAGGCATTGCGGCAACAAAATCGCTCTGCCGCGATTTGAGCAAGCAGGGCGTGTGCATCGTCAGCGGACTGGCGGTCGGCATTGATGCGGCGGCGCACGATGGGTGTCTGGACGGCGGCAGCCCGACCATCGGCGTAGCAGCAAGCGGGCTGAACGTGCCGTATCCATCGGAAAACGTGGCGCTGAAAGCACGAATCCTTTCACAAGGCGGGCTGCTGCTGAGTGAATATCCGCCGGACATGCAGTCAAGCAAGTACGTCTTTGCGGTGCGCAACCGCATCCTGGCTGGACTCGGCCAGGCGGTGGTGCTGATGGAAGCGCGCATCCGTTCCGGCAGTATGCTGACCGTGCATCACGCGCTGGATCAGGGCAAGGATGTGTTCGCTTATCCGGGCATTCCGGACGCGCCGATGTCCGAAGGGGCGCATCAACTCCTGCGGGAAGGCGCAGTCTACTTCACAAGTGCGAAGGATATTCTGGAGGACATGGACTGGCAGCCCGCCGCAAGCATCCCGAAGCGGCAGGATACGGGTCAGCCGCGCCCCGCACCCCGAAAAAAGGAAACGCAGCCCGCTCCGGCCAAAGCACCGAAAGCTCCGCCTGTGATGGAGCAGAAAGCGCCCCCGCCAGAACCGCCTAAAACGCCCGAAATCCCGCTGCCGCCAATGGACGACGTGCAGAAGCGGATTTACGATGCCTTGGCGGACGGTGAGCGTTCCTTTGATCAGCTGGCTTCGCAGACGGGACTGGACGCATCAAAGCTGATGGCGTCATTGACCATGCTGCAAATCCTCGGTGCAGTGAAGCCGCTACCCGGAAAAAGCTATTGCAGGGCGACAGAATAGCCCTTCTCTCATTTCCAAATTTATCGGAGGGGTAAACAACCATGACGGCAGCCAAGCAGAAACTCATCATTGTCGAATCTCCCGCCAAGGCGCGAACCATCAGCAAATTTCTGGGCAAGGGCTACAAGGTCGAAGCCTCGCAGGGGCATGTGTGCGACCTGCCCAAAAGCCAGATTGGCGTGGACGTGGACAACGACTTTGCCCTTAAGTACATCACGATCCGCGGGCGCGGCGAAATTCTCAACCGCATCCGCAAAGAGGCACGCACCGCGTCGCAGATTTACCTCGCAACTGACCCGGACCGCGAAGGGGAAGCGATTTCGTGGCATCTGAGCCATGTGCTGAACATGGATCCAAGCCAGCCGTGCCGCATTGAGTTTCACGAGGTGACGAAAAAGGCGATTCAGAACGCGCTGAAGTCCGCCCGTCCGGTGGATATGGGGCGCGTGGACGCGCAGCAGGCGCGCCGTGTGCTGGATCGTCTCGTCGGCTATAAAATCAGCCCGCTGCTGTGGGCGAAGATTAAGAAGGGGCTTTCCGCCGGCCGCGTGCAGTCCGTCGCGACGCGCATGGTGGTGATGCGCGAGGAAGAAATCGAGGCGTTTATCCCGGAGGAATACTGGGAGATTTCCGCCAAGCTGCTGGCGCATCAGGCGCACGGGCGCAAGCTGCACTTCACGGCGCGCCTCGCCACGCTCGACGGGCAGAAAGCGGTGATTGCCAATGCGGAGGAAGCGCAGAAAGCAGTCGAACGCATTCAGAAAGCACATTTTGCGGTCAACAGCATCAAAATGAGCGAAAAGCGCAAGATGCCTGCCGCACCGTTCACGACGTCCTCTTTGCAGCAGGAAGCCAGCAGAAAACTGGGCTTCACGACGGCAAAGACGATGCAGGTCGTCCAGCAGCTCTACGAAGGCATTGACCTTGAAGGCGAGGGCACGCAGGGTATTGTCAGCTACATCCGTACGGACAGCGTCCGCATTTCGGATGAAGCCCTGAATGCCTTGCGCGAGTACATCCCGGAGCGTTTCGGCAGCGACTATCTGCCGGAGAAGCCGAACGAGTACAAGGGGCGCAAGAACGCACAGGACGCGCATGAAGCCATCCGCCCGACCGACGTCCACCGCACGCCGGACAGCATCAAGCCGTCGCTGACGAAGGAGCAGTACAACCTCTATAAGCTGATTTACAACCGCTTCCTGGCGAGCCAGATGATGCCCGCCCTCTACGAAACGATGACGATGGAAATCAGCGGCGATGGCGTTGGAATGCGCTTCTACGGCGAACACAAGAAGTTTGCGGGCTTCACCTCGGTGTATGAGGAAAGCACGGATGACGACGTGGCGTCGAGCGAAACGACGCTGCCGCAGCTGTCCGAGGGTGACGCTGTGGCAGTTGCCGATGTCGCCAGCGAGCAGCACTTCACCCAGCCGCCGTCCCGCTACACAGAAGCGTCGCTGGTTCGCATGATGGAGGAAAAGGGCATCGGACGCCCGTCTACCTATGCGCCGACCATCACGACCATCATTTCTCGCGGCTACGTCAGCCGGGAAAAGAAGCGCCTGTATCCCACCGAGCTGGGACGCATGGTGACGAGCATGATGGAAACGTACTTCGAGGACATCGTTGATGTGGAGTTCACCGCCGAGCTGGAAGACAAGCTGGACAAGGTGGAAGAAGGCGAAATGGACTGGAAGCAGATTCTGCGCGACTTCTACCCGCCGTTTGAACAGACGCTGAAGCTGGCGGAGCAGCAGATTGAAAAGGTGGAGGTCAAGGACGAGCCGAGCGACGTGCCGTGCGACAAGTGCGGCGCGATGATGGTCTACAAAATGGGGCGGTTCGGCAAATTCCTGGCTTGCCCGAACTTCCCGGAATGCCGCAATACCAAGCCGATTGTCACCTACATTGACGCGCCGTGCCCCAAGTGCGGTGCGCGCCTGATGGAAAAGACGAGCCGCAAGAACCGTAAGTTCTACGGCTGCGAGCGCTACCCGGAATGCGACTTTGTGTCGTGGGAGAAGCCGGTGACGGAGAAATGCCCCGTCTGCGGCAGCTATATGGTGGAAAAGCGCGGCCGCAAGGGCGAAGTATGGCACCTGTGCGCCAATGAAACGTGCCACCACCGCATTGAGGTGCAGGCAAGCGAGGAGGAAGCGGATGAGTAATCTGCACGCGACGGTCGTCGGCGCAGGGCTGGCGGGCAGCGAGGCGGCGTGGCAGCTGGCGCGGCAGGGGATTGCCGTCACGCTGATTGAAATGAAGCCGGAGAAGATGTCCCCGGCGCATCACAGCCCGCTGTTTGCGGAGCTGGTCTGCTCGAACTCTCTGCGCAGTGATCGCCTGACGAACGCCGTCGGCCTGCTGAAGGAAGAAATGCGCCTGATGCACTCGCTGGTGATGGAAGCGGCGGATTTGGCGCGCGTTCCGGCGGGCGGTGCGCTGGCTGTTGATCGTGAGACGTTCTCCGGGCATATCACGAAAAGTCTGCGGGAGCATCCGCTGGTGGAGGTCGTCAGCGGGGAAGTCACGGAAATCCCGGATGCCCCGGTGATTATTGCGACTGGGCCGCTGACCAGCGACGCGCTGAGCGAAACCATCAGCCGTCTGCCGGGGCTGAAAACGCTGAATTTCTACGATGCGGCTGCCCCGATTGTCACGGCGGAATCGCTGAACATGGACAAGGTGTTCCGCCAATCCCGCTATGACCGCGGTGACGACTATCTGAACTGCCCGATGACGGAAGAAGAGTACAACGCGTTTGTGGATGCGCTGCTGGCGGCGGAAACGGCGGATATTCACGGCTTTGAGGAGACGAAGGTCTTTGAAGGCTGTATGCCGGTGGAGTCGATGGCGCGGCGCGGGCGCATGGTGCTGGCGTTTGGCCCGATGAAGCCGGTCGGTCTGCGCGACCCGAAGACGGGCAAAGAGCCGTATGCCGTCGTGCAGCTTCGGCAGGACAACGCAACGGGCACGCTGTACAACCTCGTCGGCTTCCAGACGCGGCTGAAGTGGGGCGAGCAGAAGCGCGTTTTCGGCATGATTCCCGGCTTGGAGAATGCGGAATTTGCCCGATACGGCGTCATGCACCGCAACACGTTCCTGCATTCGCCGGGCTTCCTGAATGCGCACTTCGAGATGATTTCGCGGCCGCAGTGCTATTTCGCGGGGCAGATGACGGGCGTCGAGGGTTATGTGGAAAGCGCGGCGAGCGGTCTGCTTTGCGGCTTGAGCCTTGGACGCGATTTGCGTGGGCTGGGCACGGCCGAACTGCCGGGCATCACTGCCATGGGCGCAATGGGACGCTATGTCTCCACACCGAACCGCGATTTTCAGCCGATGAACTGCACGTTCGGCCTGTTAGATGGTCTGCTGGTGGACAAGCAGCACAAAAAAATCCGCAATAAACAGGAACGCTATACTGTGATTTCGGAGCGTTCGCTCAGCTATCTGCGGGATTGGGTCACAGAAATGCAGGTTTGAGGCAGAATCGCGTGACAATGGGCGCGGTTTGTGGTATGATGTGCATGGGCGCGGGAAAAAATCCGCGTTCAGGAGGAAAACAATGAGCATGGAACTCAGAGGCACGACGATTTGCGCCGTGCGCAAAAATGGCCACACCTCGATTGCAGGCGATGGTCAGGTGACAATGGGGCAGAGCGTTATTTTCAAGTCTCATGCCCACAAGGTTCGCCGTCTTTATGGCGGACAGGTTGTAATCGGCTTTGCGGGCGCTGTGGCGGATGCGTTTACCCTGTGCGATAAGTTCGAGGAAAAGCTGACGCAGTGCGGCGGCAACCTCGAACGCGCGGCGGTTGCGCTGGCGCAGATGTGGCGCAGTGATTCCGGAATGCGTCAGCTCGAAACGCAGATGATCGTGGCGGACAAGGATACGCTGCTGGTCGTCAGCGGCACGGGCGAGGTCATCGACCCGGACGAGGGCGTGGTCGCGATTGGCTCCGGCGGCAACTATGCGCTGGCTGCGGCGCGCGCGCTGGTGCAGAACACCGACCTCTCCGCGCATGACATTGCGGAAAAGGCGCTGCACATCGCGGCGAGCATTTGCGTGTTCACCAACGACAACGTGATCGTCGAAGACGTGTAAGGAGGGGCAGACATGGCAGAATTGACGCCCCGGCAGATCGTCCGGGAACTGGATCGCTACATTGTTGGTCAGGATGAAGCCAAGCGCGCTGTCGCAATTGCGCTGCGCAACCGCTATCGCCGCTCCAAGGTGGATGATGCGATGCGCGAGGAAATCAGCCCGAAGAACATCCTGATGATTGGCCCGACGGGTGTCGGCAAGACGGAAATTGCCCGTCGGCTGGCGAAGCTCGTCAGCGCGCCGTTCATCAAGGTGGAAGCAACGAAATTCACCGAAGTCGGCTATGTGGGCCGCGACGTGGAGAGCATCGTGCGCGATTTGGTGGAAAATTCCATCCGCATGGTGCGCGAAGAGCATACGGCGCGTGTCGCTCCGCGCGCGCGTGTGATTGCCGAAGACCGGCTGGTGACGCTGCTGGTGAATCCGCCGAAGAAGCCCTCGAACAGCTTCTCGCTGGATTATCTGCTGGGTCGTGCGAAGTCGCCCGAAACGCCCGCGAAGGAAGAAAATGCGGAACTGGCGGATGAGCGTGAACGGCTTCGTCAGCAGCTGATGAAGGGCGAAATCGAAGACCGCGAGCTGGAAATTGAGGTCGAAGAAGCTGCGCCGTCGCTGGAAGTAGGCGGCAGTGCTATCAGCCTCGGCGACATGATGGGCAACATGATGCCCAAAAAGACGAAGCTGCGTCGCGTGAAGGTCAAGGAAGCCCGCAAGATTCTGGAACAGGAAGAAGCGGACAAGCTGATTGATCAGGACGCCGTGCAGGACGAAGCGATTCGCCGCGCCGAGCAGGACGGCATCGTCTTCATCGACGAGATTGACAAGATTGCGGGCCGCCGCGGCGGTTCCGGCCCCGACGTAAGCCGCGAGGGCGTGCAGCGCGATATTTTGCCGATTGTCGAGGGCAGCACGGTCAATACCAAGTACGGTCCGGTCAAGACGGACTACATGCTGTTTATTGCGGCGGGCGCATTCCATGTGGCGAAGGTCAGCGACCTGATTCCGGAACTGCAGGGGCGCTTCCCGGTGCATGTGCAGCTGAAGAGTCTGACGCGCGAGGACTTCCAGCGGATTCTGACGCAGCCGGATAACGCACTGACGCTGCAATACAAGGCGCTGCTGGCGGTTGACAAGGTGATGCTGACGTTCGAGGACAGCGCCATCGAGGCGATTGCGGACGCGGCGTTCACGGCGAACGAGACGGCGGAAGACATCGGCGCGCGCCGCCTGCACGCCGTGTTCGAGCAGGTGCTGGAGGACATTTCCTTCAACGCGGGTGACGAGAATATGCCGCCGTTTGAGCTGACTATCAACGGTGAGTATGTCCAACAGCATCTTTCCGGCGAAAACAAGCCAACGGATCTGCGCAAGTATATTCTGTAAAATTTACGAATCGGCTGTCAGAAAAATCCGGCAGCCGATTTTTCTTGTTTAGCCCCTTTGCATTCTTCTGATTTCATGGTATAATACGCATATCTGTGAAAAGGAGTGATCGGGAATGAAAAAGATTGGCATGATTGGCGTCGGCAATATGGGCGGCGCAATTCTGCGTGGTATGATTGCGTCCGGCTATGTGGCGGCGGAAGACGTGATGGCGTGCTTGCACAGTGAGGAAAAGCGTCAGGCACTGGCTGCGGAAATTCCGGGGTTGACCTGCACGACGGATGCCAAGGCGCTGGCGCAAGAGTGCCGTATGATTGTGCTGGCGGTGAAACCGCAGGTGCTGGGCGAACTGCTGGACAGCATCAAGGGGGAAATCAATGACCGCGCGCTGGTGTCGATTGCGGCCGGCTGGACGATGGACATGCTCACCAGCAAAGTCGCCGGAACGACCGCAACGCTGCTGCGCGTGATGCCGAACACGCCTGCGCTGGTGGGGGCTGGCATGACCGCAATTTGCCGCCAGACGACGCTCTCCGCGGCTGATTTGGCGTATGCGCAGGGGATTTTTGATGCAATTGGCGAAACGGCGGTCATTGACGAGAAACTGTTTGATGGCTTCATCGCGGTCAGCGGCAGCAGTCCGGCGTATATTTTCATGCTGATTGAAGCAATGGCGGATGCGGCAGTTCGCGAAGGCATTCGCCGCCCGGATGCCATCAAAATGGCGGCGCAAGCGGTGCTTGGCAGTGCCAAAATGGTGCTGGAAACAGGGAAGCATCCGGGGCAGCTGAAGGATGAAGTCTGTTCTCCGGCAGGAACGACCATCGAAGCGGTGGCAATGCTGGAAAAGCGCGGTTTCCGGGCGGCAGTGCAAGACGCGATGGCGGTCTGTGCGGAAAAATCCCGGCAGATGTCTAAATAATCAATAAATTCAATATGACAAAAGGGGAGTCAAGCATGACGGAAGCCCGTCCTCGCAAACAGGTTAATATTTACACCGATGGTGCCTGCTCTGGCAATCCGGGGCCGGGCGGCTGGGGCTGCATTCTGGAATTTGGGCCGCACCGCAAGGAAATGAGCGGCTATATGGCGGGCACGACGAACAATCGCATGGAGCTGTTCGCCGCCATCAGTGCGCTGGGGGCGCTGAAGGAGCCGTGCGACGTGAAGCTGTATTCGGACAGCGCATATCTGGTCAACGCCTTCAACGAGCATTGGATTGACGGCTGGAAGAAGCGCGGCTGGAAGAATGCTGCCGGTCAAGCGGTTGAGAATCAGGATCTCTGGTTCATTTTGCTGGCGCAGACCAAGAAGCACCATGTAACGTTCTACAAGGTCAAGGGTCACGCCGACCATCCGGAAAACATCCGCTGCGACGAATTGGCGACGGGCGCGATTAAGGAGTATCGGCGTATCAACGCCATGGATGAGGAGTCCAAAGCCTGAAATCAGCGTGAGAGAGCGATACATACAACTATTCGCTAAACCACAGTTTCACGAATAGTTGCGTCGATTTTGAAGCAAGGAGGAAGGTTCGGTGCCCAATCAGCAGCCTACATACCGCGAACAAGTCGATGCGCAGCGAATCATCCAAATTCGCGAGATTCTCACAGGCCTGCCGCAAGCCTGTGGTGATTTCATCCGCAGCATTGCCGTGACGACTGGTACGTTCACGCGCTTGGCGTATGCCATCGACCTGCGGACGTTCTTCACATTTTTGCAGCGCGAGCGCGTCGCGTTTGCCGACACGCCGCTGACGCACCTGACCGACCAGCAGATTGGCTCCGTCACGCAGAGCGATTTGACGGCGTACATCGAGTATTTGACCTACTACTTCAAAGAACAGGATGCTGATGAAGAAACTGCCCCGCTGAAGCCGCTGGTCAATCACGAACTGGCGATTAAACGGAAATTGTCAGCAATCCGGTCATTCTACGAATTTCTATTCAAGAATCAGCGAATCAGCGCGAATGTGACGACGCTGGTGTCTCTTCCCAAAATCCACGAAAAGCCGATTATCCGCCTTTCGCAGGAAGAAATGATTCGGATGCTGGAGCAATCCGCAACAGGTGCTGGGTTGTCGGAGCGTCAGAAAGCATACCAGAAGCTGACGGCCAAGCGCGATTTTGCGCTGATTTCGCTGTTTCTGGGTACGGGCATACGCGTTTCGGAGTGCGTCGGACTGAATGTTTCCGATGTGGATTTGGAAAACAATGCCTTTCTGGTGACGCGAAAAGGCGGCAATCAGGTCGTGCTGTATTTTCCGCCGGAAGTCGCGACGGCACTGGCAGATTATCTGGATGCTCGCCGGGAAATCGCAGCATTGCCCGGTCATGAGGATGCGCTGTTTTTATCCCTGCAAAAGCGGCGGATTACGCAGCGCGCCGTGCAGAATCTCGTGAAGAAGTATGCCGCCGTTGCCGCGCCGCTGAAGCCCAAAATCAGCCCGCATAAGCTCCGCAGCACGTTTGCGACGAACCTCTATCAGGAAACTGGCGATATTTACTTGGTGGCGGATGTGCTTGGGCATTCTTCCGTCGATACGACGCGCAGACACTACGCCGAAATGACTGACCGCCGCCGCCGAATGGCTGCGGAGCGCGTGGTATTGCCGACGCTGGAGGAAGTCACCGGGCATCAACCGCCGGAGCAGGACGAAAATCAGGATAACAAAAAGGGAGAAACGTGACTTCCCTGCCGCGCTTCTCCCCTTTTTTTAGGATTCTTCTTCCAGTTCAATGCCCGTGATGCTGATGGCGCGATAATCTGCGTCGCCCATCACGCATTTCATGCAGTTGTCGCAGATTTTATCCGGGTCAAGGTCGCACCGCTGGCATTCGCCGCAGTCGATGCACTCCCGGTCGTACAGCACACATTGCTTCGCCATTGCGTATCCCTTCTTTCCACCATTATTATAGCAGGTTTCGACAAAAATTCAAGCCGGAACGAACGGTTGTTTGATTTTTGCGGCGAATTGTGCTATAATAAGCGCATCAACACAGAAAGGCGGCGATTTTCCCCATGCAAAGACCTCGTGGCGATAATCAGCAGCGCATCCTCGATTTTATCAAGTCTGAAATTCAAACAAAAGGTTATCCGCCGTCCGTGCGCGAAATTGCGCAAGCGGTCGGGCTGAAATCCACCTCCACCGTGCATGGGCATCTTCAGCGGCTGGAAAAGCGCGGTCTGCTTCACCGTGACGCGATGAAGCCGCGCGCGATGGAAGTAACGGGCGACCCGAATTTTATCCGCAACAACTCCACCGCCGTGCCGGTTGTCGGGCGCGTGACGGCGGGTCAGCCGATTTTTGCGGAGGAAAATCTGGAAGAGTATGTGCCGATTCCGGACATTATGCTGGGTGAAGGCGAACACTTCATCCTCCACGTTAAGGGCGATTCGATGATTGAGGCGGGCATCCTTGACGGCGACTACATTATTGTGCGCAAGACCAGCGAGGCGCTCAACGGCGAAATCGTCGTTGCGATGATTGATGACAGCGCGACGGTCAAGCGATATTTCAAGGAGGATGGGCATTTCCGTCTCCAGCCGGAAAACCGGACGATGGAACCGATTTATGCGGATGAAGTAACGATACTTGGCAAAGTCACTTCGCTTTATCGCCTGCTGAAGTAAAGGGGGCGAGAAAAATGGCTCAAGGCATGGACGAAAAAGCACTGAAGCGCCAGAAGTATGGCATTCCGACGTACTCATTGGCGGAAGAGCTGCTGAACAGCATCTCCCACGGCATCGGTGCAGGCTTAGGCATTGCGGCGCTTGTCCTCTGCATTGTGAAAAGTGCCCATGCGGGCGACGGCTACAAGCTGGCATCCAGCATCGTCTTCGGACTGACGACAACACTGCTGTACCTGATGAGCTGCCTATATCACGCACTGAAAGTCAACCGCGCGAAGAAAGTCTTTCGCGTGTTCGACCACTGCACAATTTTCCTGCTGATTGCGGGAACGTACACGCCATACACGCTGGTGACGCTGCGCGGCCCGGCTGGCTGGGTAATGTTCGGCATCGTGTGGGCTGTCGCGATTACAGGCGTTGTGCTGAACGCGGTGAACCTCAAGAAGTTTGCAAAAATCAGCGTCGTCTGCTATGTGGCGCTGGGCTGGGTGATTCTGCTGGCTACCAAAACGCTGGTGGCGAACCTCGCCTACCCTGGCTTGGTGTTGCTCGTGGCGGGCGGCGTGGCGTACACCGTAGGCGCGGTGCTGTACGCCATCGGCTCGAAGAAGAAGTATTTTCACTCCATTTTCCATTTCTTTTGTCTGATTGGCACGGTGCTGCACTTCTTCTCCATCTACTTCTACGTCCTGTAAAGGAGCGCACGATGCATCAGGAGATCCTTTTCCCGCGCGAAAAAGCAGCGCTGTATCCCCTGCTGGCACAGCAGATTGCGGCCTTGGCAGAGGATTCGCAGCCGCTTTCGACGCTGGCGAACGCATCCGCGCTGCTGTATGAAGCACTGCCGGATATCAACTGGGCGGGCTTCTACCTTGCCAGCGGTGATATGCTGCATCTTGGCCCATTTCAGGGCAGGACGGCCTGCACGCAGATTCCGTTCGGCCGCGGCGTATGCGGCACAGCGGCGGCAACGCGGCAGGTGCAGGTGGTGCCGGATGTGGAGCGTTTTCCGGGGCATATCGCCTGTGACAGCGCGTCCCGGTCGGAAATTGTTCTGCCGATTTGGGTGGATGGGCGCCTCCTTGGTGTGCTGGACATTGATTCGCCAAGCCTGAACCGCTTTACAGAGGAAGATGCAGACGGGCTGACCGCATTCGTTGCATCACTGACCCGTTCGGTGGACTTCGCACATGGATTGCTGAAATAAACAAAATCCCTTCCAAAGTCGTGTGACGATGGAAGGGATTATTCATATGGTGGATTACAGCCAGTTTTCGTGGGCTGCCTTGTATTCGCGGACGGCTTCATCGGCATCGGCAATCAGTGCCGCCGCCTCATCGGTGGAATAGACCGTCGCGCCGCTGGCACAGGCGTGTCCCCCGCCGTGGTACTTTTCCGCCACCTGATTGATGGTCAGAAAGCGGGAACGCAGACGGACGCGCGTCGATCCATCCGGCGATTCAATGAACGCCAGCCAGCACAGATAGCCGCGAATGCCCTCCAAATAGGAAATGGCGGCACTTGCCTGCTCGTAGCTGAGCCCAAACTGCGTCTGCACGTCCTTGCTGACGGAGAAATACGCGACACCGTTCTCTGTGCGGTGCATGTTCTCGTAGACGTACGCCTTGAACTTCAGCGAATTGTATTCCACCGAGTAGAGATTCGCGAACAGCCACTCCGTGTCGATGCCGGTATCCAGCAGCATCGCGGCAAGGCGCATCGTGTCGCCGGAAACGCAGGAGAAGCGGAAACGTCCGGAATCTGTGACCATTCCTGTGTACAGATATAGCGCGGCGTCCTTCGTCAGCGTCAGTTCGTCACGGCACTTGTCGTAGAAATCCGCCACCATTTCACACGCGGACGAGCGCTCTTCCTCCACCCACATCAGGTCGCCATACGGTTCAACGTTGATGTGGTGGTCGAGCTTCACAAGCTCCTTGCACAGCGCGTACTTCGGGTTGGAAATGCGGCTGGCGACGGAAACATCCAGCACAATTGCGAGAGACTGCGCGTATACGTCGTCGGCGACGGGCGCATCGTCTTCACCCAGAAACGCCAGATAGTCGGAATGCTCATCATCCACAATCAGCACTTTCTTGTCGGGGAAGCTCGCCTGAATCAGCGCCTTCATGCCCTTCGTCGCGCCTACGCAGTCCCCATCGACGCGCGAATGCCGGAAGAGCATAATCGTGTCGTATTCCCTGATCTTCTCCAGAATCTGATGCTGTATATCCATTTATTTGCTTTCTCCCATCATTTTATCCAAATCATGCAGCATGGCCATTGCTTCCTCGCGATTTTTCAGCGTCGCGCCGCTGGCTTTCATGTGCCCGCCGCCGCCGTATTTGACGGCAATCGGGTTGATGTTGAAGCGGCTTGACCGCAGTTCGCACAGCACGCCTTTGTCGCTTTCGGTGAAGTTGACCCAGATGTCCACGCCGCGCATGTCCGCCATGCTGTTGACCATGCCGCGGGACAGCGTGAAGTCATCCACGCCATACTCGGCTTTCTTGTCCATCGTCGTATAGACATACGCGACGTTCTTCTCCGTGAACTGCACATGCAGCAGAAACTTCGCCCGCACGACAAGCTGGGCATAATCGCTGGCATACAGATTGCGATAGAGTGCGTTTGTGTCAATCGGCTGCTCCATCAGGTAGGAGGCAAGGCGAAACGTGCGGGCATTCGTCGCGTCATAGCGGAAGCGCCCGGAATCCGTCACCATGCCGGTGAACAGCGCCGTCGCCGCCTGCGGGTTCAGCGACCAGCTGCATTCCTGCGCCATCTGCGCAACCAGACCGCAGCAGCTCTCGAACGTGTCGTCCGTTGCTTCAATGTCCGCAATTTTCTCCACGAAGATGTGGTGGTCGATGCGGGCGGTCTGCGCGGCAAGTGTGTAACGGGTATCGCTGATGAGCGACTTGGCGGATGTATCCAGCACGATGGCGAGCGCGCCCTGATAAGCACTGTCGGGAATCTCGTCCATGATAGAATCTTCCATAAAGCCGTAGCGCCCCGCGCCGTCACCCACCATGTACACCGTTTTGTCCGGATAGTTCGCCAGAATCAGGTGCTTGAGGCCAATCTGACTGCCCAGCGCATCACCGTCCGGGTTGGTGTGGCGGTGCAGGATGATGGTCTGGTGCGCGGCGATAGCGTCTCGAATCAGTTCAAACATGTGCAGGAGCCTCTCTTCCGTCAAAATAGCCCTTGTAGACGACCTTGTAGGGGCTGTTCGGGAACAAATAATGGTGCAAATCAATAAAGTAGTCGTCTGTCATGCTGGCAATGTAGTCCACTACAATCTGGTTTGGCTCACAGTCCGCATAGGGCTTGACGCGCGGATAGTATGAGCGAGTCACATAGGCGATATGATGCGTGAAAATGGGCGACGTGGTGTGGTTTTCGCGCAAATCATCCAGCAGCTGCCCGTACATCTCCTGCATCATGGGGCGCACGGTGTCGGACAGGTGCGCGGCCTTGGCAGCTTCGTTGTAAATCAGCTTGTAATTCTCCGCTTTGGACGCCCGCAGCGCCTCGAAATGCACCGTATCCAGTTTGATGTAGGGCTTCCCGTAGCTGTTTTCGATGATGTTGACGACCAGATTGTTGATGATTTCCGCATTCAGCGAGCCAATCTCGTGCTCCGCATAGGCATCCTCCGCCGTCATCTTGACGCGCGCGGCATCCTGCCGATCCTTGCCCAGATACGCGATAATGTCCGCTACGCGCACGACATTCCCTTCCAGCGTGGAGGGCTGAATGCGGTTCGCATAGCCATCCTCAGTGTAGGCGCGTTCCATCATCCGGTCAAATTCCGCGAAGCTGTCCACCGGCACGGGGCGGTATTCCTCCAGCTCAATTTCGCCGTTGTGTCCGGCAATGCCCACCAGCGTCTGCAAGCTGATGTTGAAGGGGTAAATGCCGTCCAGCACGCGGACAGAGTGGATGTTGTGGCTGAAATGCCGCCCGGTGTGCTGCATGGAAATCTCGTTCAGAAACACTTCGCCCGAATGCGCAAACGGCGGATGCCCGATGTCATGCCCCAAGGCAATCGCCTCAATCAGGTCGAGATTGAGGTTCAGGGCGCTGCCGATGGTGCGCGCAATGCGGGATACCAACTGCACATGCAGGCTGCGGCGCGTTACGTCATCGTTGCGGATGAGCGAAAACACCTGCGTCTTGTCGGTATAGCGGTTGAAATATGGACAGTGCATAATTTTATCCACATCATGCAGGAAAGCTGGTCGCCAGACGCTGCCCACATCACGCGGCGAGGCTGCGCGGCGGATGACGCTTGTATTTGGGCAGAAAACCTTGGGGCTTGTGCCGTGCTGCCGGTCGCTTTCAATCCGGCGCGTCATTTCTTCAGATAATGATTCAAAACGGGGCATTCAATCGCCTCTTTTCATTGCGCTTCTGTTCCATCCAGTGCGCTGAGCGCGGCTTCATCCGCCACCAGCGTGAAATCAGGATGCAGCTGGAGAATCGAAGCCGGAACGCGCGGGGTCACAGGTCCGAAAAACGCCTGTTTGAGGATGTTTGCCTTGCTTTCGCCGGACACGACCATCACAATCCGCCGCGCCTGCATGATGCCGCAGATGCCCATCGTGTAGGCGAAATGCGGCACATCCGCTTCCGACGCAAAAAAACGCTTGTTCGCTTGAATGGTGGCATCCGTCAGCGCAACGCGGTGTGTGTCCTTTTGGAACACGTCCTCCGGCTCATTAAAGCCAATGTGCCCATTCGGCCCAAGCCCCAGCAGCTGGAGATCAATGCCGCCCAGCTGGCGGATGGTCGCGTCGTAATGGCGGCACTCCGCGTCGCCGTCCTCTGCCATGCCATTCGGAATGTGCGTGTTCCTCAGATCAATCTGAATATGGTCGAAGAAATTCTCCCGCATGAAATGCGCATAGCTCTGCGGATGGCCGGCGGGCAGCCCGACATATTCATCCAGATTTACCGTCGATACCTGCCGGAAATCAACGTCGCCCTTATGCTCCCACGCGATGAGCTGCTGATACGTGCCAATCGGGCTGGAGCCGGTTGCCAGTCCAAGAACGGAATCGGGTTTCAAAATCACCTGCGCCGAAAGAATGTTCGCCGCTTGTCGGCTGAGATGCTGATAATCCCGTGCGCGAATGATCTTCATATCGCTGCCTGCCTTTCTGCAAATGGGGACAAATTCCCTCTATACAGTATAGCATAAATTGCAGCGTCTTTCAACTATTGCGCGGAAAGGAAGCGGCGAATGTCCAAAATCATATGGACAAATCGGTAGCAATTTGGTATAATCATAACAGAACAATCCACTGCGGAAGAAATTCCATATATAAAGGAGGAGCACTCTATGATTTACTATGTCAATCAAGCCATGCTGCATGATGGTGACGGCAGCCTCGGGACTCCCTTCCGTCGCATCAGCGAAGCCGCCAAGATTGCCAAGCCCGGTGACGAAGTGCTGGTGTTTCCCGGTGTGTACCGCGAATATGTCAATCCGGAACGCGGCGGCACGGAAGATGCGCCCATTCTCTATCGTTCCATCGAGCCGCTGGGCGCGGTGATTTGCGGCGCAGAACGCATCAAGGGGTGGACGCCCTATCAGGGCACGGTGTGGACGGTGCGCGTGAAGAACAGCACGTTCGGCGCGTATAATCCGTATACGACGGAGGTTTTCGGCGACTGGTACTTTGCGCCGACGGTGCGCCACACGGGTGCGGTGTATTTGAACGACCAGATGCTCTACGAGGCGGAATCGCTGGAGGAGTGCATTGCGGGCGAAATCTACAAGCCGTCGTGGGATCCGCAGGGGTCTACCTTCAAGTGGTTCAGCGAGCAGGACGGCGACGAAACCGTGCTGTATGCCAACTTCCACACGCAAGATCCCAACCGCGAGAAGGTGGAAATTAACGTCCGCCGCCGCTGCTTCTTCCCAGAGAAAACGGGCTGCGGGTACATCACGGTGCATGGCTTCAAAATCGAGAAGGCTGCGACGACATGGGCGCCGCCAGCTGCGTTTCAGGATGGCATGATTGGCCCGCACTGGTCGAAGGGCTGGATTATCGAGGATTGCGAAATTACGAACAGCAAGTGCTGCGGCATTTCGCTGGGCAAATACTACGACCCGGAAAACGACCACTACTTCACGAAGAAACACCTCAAAAGTCCGACGCAGATGGAGCGCGACGCGGTTTGCCGCGGGCAGTATCACGGTTGGCTGAAGGAAAACATCGGCAGCCACATCATCCGCCGCTGCAACATCCACAACTGCGAGCAGACGGGCATCGTCGGACGTATGGGCGCGGTCTATTCCGTGATTGAGAACAACCACATCCACCACATCAACAACATGCAGGAGCTTGGCGGCGCGGAAATCTCCGGCATCAAGCTGCACGCGGCGATTGACGTGGTGATTCGCCGCAACCACATCCATGACTGCACCATGGGCGTCTGGTGCGACTGGGAGGCGCAGGGCACGCGCATCACGCAGAATCTGCTGCACCACAACGAGCGTCCTGCGTACTGCACATGGGCGGTCGGCGGCATGGAAAGTCAGGACATTTTCGTGGAGGTTGGACACGGCCCGACGCTGATTGACAACAACATCATGATGTCGAAAGTGTCCCTGCGATTCGCGACGCAGGGCGTGGCGCTGGTGCATAACCTCATGCTGGGCACGTTCACCTGCGTCGGCAGCGGCACGAGCTGGCGCTATACGCCTTACCATATCCGCCATCGCACGGAGGTCGCGGGCTTCATGACCATCCTCCATGGCGACGACCGCTTCTACAACAACATCTTCGTGCAGGCGCACCCGGTGGATGCCCCGGCGAAGCAGGGCGATCCGGGCGAAAACGAGCGCGTCGTGGGTACTTGGTGCTTCGATGACTACCCGACCGAGCAGGAGTGGCTGGATCAGTTCGACTTGGATGTGGCGCGCCCGGACATGGGCAAGCTGGAAAAGTACCACTTCGGGCATCTGCCGGTCTGGGCAGACGGCAACGCCTATTTTGCGGGCGCGAAACCGTGGAAGAAGGAAAAGGACTGCTGCGTCAAGTCCGAAAAGCCATATTTCATGCTGGTAGAACGTGAAGGACAGATTTTCCTTGATACCGACGTGGCGGAGCTGATCGGCGCGTTCCGCGGCGGATTGGTGGACAGCGACACGCTGGGGCGCGCGTTTGAGCCGGATCAGCGCTTTGAAGCGGCGGATGGCTCGACCATCGTGTTTGACAGTGACTTCTACGGCAATCACCGCGGGGCGCGGGTGCTTCCCGGCCCGTTCGCGACATTGGATGCGTCGATGCAGCCGCTGTTCTAATCAAAATAAGAAGAAGGTGTGGAGGTCGTCAAGCTGCCTCCACACCCTTTTCTATACTGATTTTACGCTGCAATCAGCCGCAGAGTCAGCGGCGTAGGCGTTGTATGGCTTGAGTTCCACGGTTCTGCCGCCCAGATTCTCGTAAATGCGGTGCGAAATGGACAGCACGGTGCGTCCCTCGGAGGCGCGGCGGAGCGCTTCCAGTACACGCGCTTCGGTTTCGGCATCGAGGTTCGCGGTGATTTCGTCCAGCAGCAGCACCGCCGGGTTCGCCGCTGCCGCGCGGGCAATGGACAGCAGCTGCCACTCCCCCTGCGAAAACATGCCGTCTGTGCAGATGGTATTGTACCCGTCCGGAAGCGCACGGATGGCGTCATCCATTCCCGCCAGTTTCGCGGCATTCTGCGCCATTTCCTCGGTGATGGTCGGGTCGGAAAGCGTAATCTGGTCAAGCACCGTCCCCGGTACGCGGGAGAAGCGCTGCTCCACGCAGCCGATGCACGCGCGGCGCTCATGGTCGGGAATCGCCAAAACGTTCACGCCGCCGATGGTAATATCCCCCTTTTCCGGCTGATAAAGCCCCAGCAGCAGCCGGAACACCGTGCTTTTGCCCGCGCCTGTTCTGCCAACCAGCGTGACCTGCTCCCCTTCCTTCACGGTTATGGAGAAGTCGGACAGCACCGGCTTTTCGCCGTAACCGAACGTCACATGGGACAGCACAACGTCGCCGCGCGCGGTATTCTTTCGCTCCTGCGGAATGGCGCGTTCCGGCTGATTAAGGAACGCGTCGATGCGCTTGACACCCGCCATAGCGGACTGAATCGTCTGAATCTCCATGCCGAGGCTTTCAATCGGGGAAAAAATGCGGGAAATGTAGTTGATGATGGCGACCGACGTGCCGACCGACATGCCGAACAGTGCCAGCACATCCGCATTGCCCGACGCGGAGAGCAGCATCACGATACCCACGACGGCGGCGTTGAGCAAGAAGACGACGGGCGAGTAAATCGCGTCATAGAAATTCGTTTTTTCCATCGCGGCATAGCTTTCGCCGATGCGCTGGTCATAGCGCTGCTCCATGTAGCTTTCCAGCCCCAAGGCGTGAATGGTGCGGATGTTGTGCAGCGTTTCCGGTACCTGCCCGGACACGGCGGCGACGGCGCGACGGTTCTCCAGCTGCGCGGCGAGCATCCGCTTCTGCACAAAACGGGTGAAAACGGCGAACAGCGGCAGAATCACCAGCAGCACCAGCGCAAGCCCCATGTTCGCCACGGCAATCACTGCCAGAATCGAGATGATGCGGCAGGCATCCGCTACCATGCTGATGATGCCGGAGGTGAACAGCGCCTCGACAGCATCCACATCACCCGAAAAGCGCGCGGCAACCTCGCCGGGATTTTGCCCGACGAGCGTGCTGGCGGGCAGCGCGATGAGCTTCTGCGACATTTCGGAGCGCAGGGCGTGCGTCATCTTCTGCCCGAACAGCACCAGCAGCGTTTCCTGCGCCGAGGAGAGCGTCCCCTCCAGCACAAGACTGCCGAAGTAGAGCAGCACGGCGGTGAACAGCAGCGGCATACCGCCCGTCAGCCGGTCAATTATGTTCTTGAGCAGCAGCGGCGGAATCAGCGACGCGACAACTGATGCCGCAACGCACAACAGCGTACTGATCGTCAATATCTGATGCGACCGCACCGCTGCCTTGAGCGCGGAAATCACGCCCGCTTTTTTCTGATTACGCATGTGCTTCACCCCCGGTTTGGCTCTCGTAAAGCCAGCGGTATGTCGGAACGGATGCCATCAATTCGTCATGCGTGCCGACCGTCGTCTTGCTGTCCTCCATGAAAATCACCTGCTGCATTTGCGGGAAGTGGTGCAGTCGATGCGAAATCAGGAAAATGACCTTATCCTTGGCGTATGCCTGCAAATTCGCAAACACAGCGTCCTCCGTCTTGCGGTCAAGCGCGGAAAACGGGTCGTCCAGAATCATCAGCGGACGCGGATGGGCAAGCGTTCTCGCCAGCGCCAGCCGCTGCGCCTGACCGCCGGAAAGCCGTGCGCCGCTGCTGCCGACGACCGTATCAGCGCCATTTTCCATCGCCAGCACTTCGTCCGTCAGGACAACGGCGTTCAGCCGCGGCAGAACGTCCTGCCTGCTGCCGAAAAGCACGTTGTTTTGAATCGTGTCCATGCTCAGTTCCGGGTCATGCCCCAAATAACCGACCATACCGGAAATTTCCCGCGGCGAGAAGCTCGAAAGTTCCTTGCCGCCGAAGCGAACCGAGCCGCCATAGGGCATTTCGCAGAGAAATACGCGCCCGAAGGTGGATTTGCCGCAGGCGACAGGGCCAGTCACGCCGATGATATCGCCGGGATGCGCTGTCAGCGAAAGGCCGGAGAAAATCGGCGCGTCTCCGTAGGTGAAGGACAGATTGTCGAGCGTCACGTCGGCAGACTGCGGGATACGGAGGTCGTCCAGCACTTCCGGCGACTTCATCAGCGGCTTGATGCGCTTCCACGACACTTCCGCTTTCTGCACGGAGTTGAACAGCTTTGCCACCTTGGAGGACTTGACTGTCAGCCGCGTGAAGCAGGACAAGAAGGTGGTGAAGGCGCCGATGTCCCATGCGCGCCAACCTGTGCCGAGTACGTTCTTCGCGCCGAACCACAGGATGAACAGCACCCCGGCTCCTGATGCAGCCAGATACAGCGGCGGCAGGGCGGATTGCCACACGTTGGAACGCACAGCAGCCTTTTCGTAATTCTTCAGCGCACCCTCGTAGCGTTCCGCGCGGGCTTCCTCGCAGCCGTAGATACGGTAGGTGACGGCGTTTTCCACGCGGTCGAGCGTCGCACTGCTGAGCGCGCTCGCCGCTTTCTTGTACGCCGCTCCTGCGCGCTGAACGGGCTTCTTCATCTTTGCTGCGCAGAAGTACGAAATGGGCGTGAACAGCAAACTCAGCAGTGCCAGATGCCAGTCGTAAATCAGCAGCATGACTGCGTAGCTGACCATCACCACGCCGGTGTCAAACACTTCGGTGGTGAATTTGCGCATTCCTTCCACGCAGTCGTCCACGTCAGAAATGGCTTTCGTCATCAGCTCGCCAGCACCTTCTTTTTCCAGCGACGTGCGGCTTTCGCGTACCAGATTGGCGTACAGAATGCCCTTCATGCGGCGGTTGATGTTGTTGGCGAAGCGCCGAACGTAGAATCGCTTGATGAAACGCGCGCCCTGAACCACCAGCGTGACGAACAGATACGCCAGCACCAACATCGCCATCGCGTCCGCGGTTTGATAGCCGCCCAGAATGTCGGTCAGGCACTGGGCAAGCCGCCCTTCAAACCACGGCGTCGCCAGCAGACCCACGTTGTAGAACAACCCGGACAGCGTGACGAAGGTCAGCGACGGCCATTCGGCACGGAAATAGGAGCTGACTTTATTCGGACAGAAATTCTGCTTGTCTTGCATTGTCTTTATTTCCTCTGCGCCTGAATAAAATGCGGGAATCTCGCGCGGCTTTCGGTTTTCGATGCTGCGTACAGCTTGTTCAGCAGCACTGCGAAGGTTTTGGATTCATCGTCCGTCAGCACAGAAGTCAGGTACTCGTAGAAGGATGCTTCGATCTCTGCTTTGGAGGATTTCATGGCTTCCGCCTTTTCCGTGGGATACAGCAGCTGACTGCGGCGGTCGTTCGGGTCGTCCTGACGTACCAAGAAGCCTTTCGCTTCCAGATTTTTCGTCCGCCGCGCGATGGCTGCCTTGTCTGCGTGCAGCAGTTCCGCCAGCGCCGCCTGTGTGCAGCCGGGATGGTGCCGCAGCGCGTGAATCAGATCAATTTCTGCCGTGCCGACGCCCTCTTCCCGCAGGGACAGCAGGACGAGTTTCTCTGTTTCCCGCGCGATTTTTGTGATTTTCCGCTCGGTGATATCCATATGTGCACCTCCGTGACGCTGATGGTTGTATGTGCATCGTTGTACATGCAACTATTATAATCAGGGACAGTGCAATGTCAAGGGCGTTTTTGCGAGATTGCCGCGAAATTTGAAACTCCCTGCCGGAACATCCTCGGCAGAGCGCATTGTTATTCTTATGAAACTCCCCTTGCCTATCATGTTCTGTCGACACATGGAATCAGCCGCAATGCTGACGGTGTGTTTTCGTTGGAGCCGTATGCGGAAAGCACGGATGCTTGTCAAAAACGTGACGTTCTCCTGCCAATCCGCCTATTTCCGAACATTCATCTAAATTGTTCGCAAAAAAATCGGATTTTTTCTGAAAAAGGCTTGATTTTTGTGCCGAATTTGTGTACAATGGGTCATGTTTCCCGGAAAACGTTCGCTTTTTAGCGGACGGTTACACCGTTTTCACCCATCGAATGGAGGAGGACTTGACCATGAAAAAGTTTGCATCTCTGCTGCTTGCGCTGGTGATGTGCCTGTGCTGCCTGACGACTGCTGCACTGGCTGAACGCGCGCCCGTCGCGAAGGATGACCTGAAGATCGGCTTCATCTTCCTGCACGACGAAAACTCCACCTACGACCTGAACTTCATCACCGCGGCGAAGGCTGCCTGCGAGAAGCTGGGCATCGCCTACGAAACCAAGACCAACATTCCCGAAGGTCAGGAATGCTACGACGCAGCTGCTGAACTGGCGGACGCAGGCTGCAACATCATTTTTGCGGACTCTTTCGGTCATGAATCCTACATGATTCAGGCTGCGCTGGAGTTCCCGGAAGTCGAGTTCTGCCATGCGACTGGCACGAAGGCGCACACCGAGAACCTGCCCAACTACCACAACGCTTTCGCGACCATCTATGAAGGCCGCTATCTGGCGGGCGTTGCGGCTGGCATGAAGCTGAACGAAATGATCGAAGCCGGCACGATTACGGCGGATCAGGCGAAGATTGGCTATGTCGGCGCTTACCCCTACGCGGAAGTGAAGTCCGGCTACACCTCCTTCTTCCTCGGCGCGCGCTCTGTCTGCCCCTCCGCGACGATGGAAGTGACCTTCACCTACTCTTGGTATGACGAGGCGATGGAAAAGGAAGGCGCGCAGATGCTGATTCAGAAGGGCTGCGTCCTCATTTCCCAGCACGCTGACTCCATGGGCGCTCCGACTGCCTGCGAAGTGGCGGGTGTGCCGAACGTCTCCTACAACGGCTCCACGGTGGCGGCTTGCCCGAACACCTTCATCGTTTCCTCCCGCATCAACTGGGAACCCTACTTCGAGTACATCCTGAACTGCATGATGAACGGCGAAGATATCGCGCTTGACTGGACTGGCACGATTGCGACCGGCTCTGTCGAGCTGTCTGCCATCAACGAGCAGGCTGCGGCGGCTGGCACGGCTGAGAAGCTGGAAGAAGTGAAGGCTGCGCTGGCGGCTGGCACCATCAAGGTGTTCGACACCACGACCTTCACCGTGAACGGCAAGGCGCTGACCTCCTATCTGGCGGACGTGGACGACATGGGCGACTTCGTGGGTGACACCGAAGTGGTCATCGACGGCGAATTCAAGGAATCCTTCTTCCGCGCCGCTCCCTACTTCGACCTGAACATCGACGGCATCACGCTGCCCGAAGGTATGTAATTCCATTTTCGACTGCCCCGATCTTTTGCATGGGGTCGGGGCGGTCGAATTTCTTGTTGACACTGCAAATGAAAGTGCAGGCAAACCCGCTGCATTCCCATTTGCAGTGTTTCCTATTCATTCGCGTTATTTACGATTTGCAATCATAAAGGAGTGAGCCGGTTGGAACAGAGAACCGCAGCCGTCAGCGTTCGCAATGTGACCAAGCTCTTTGGCCCTGTGCTGGCCAATGATAAGGTGTGTCTGGATATTTACCGCGGCGAAATTCTTGCGCTGCTAGGCGAGAATGGAAGCGGCAAAACTACACTGATGAACATGCTCTCCGGAATTTACTACCCCGACGAGGGCGAAATCTACATCAACGGCAAGCCCGTGTCCATCTCTTCCCCAAAGGAGTCGTTCCATCTGGGCATCGGCATGATTCACCAGCACTTTAAGTTGGTGGATGTGTTCACGGCGGCGGAGAACATCATCCTCGGTCTGGATGAAAAGCTGGATATGAAGTCCGCCATCCGCAAAATTCGGAAAATCTGCGACCAGTATGGCTTTGATATCGACCCGAACCAGAAGATTTACGATATGTCCGTTTCGCAGAAGCAGACGATTGAAATCATCAAGGTGCTGTATCGCGGCGCGGATATCCTGATTCTGGATGAACCGACCGCCGTGCTGACCCCGCAGGAGACGGACAAGCTCTTCGCCATCCTGCGCAACATGCGCAACGCCGGCAAGGCGATTGTCATTATCACCCACAAGATGCACGAGGTGGAGTCTCTGTCCGACCGCGTGGCAGTGCTGCGCAAGGGGCAGTACGTCGGCGACGTGATGACCCGCGACACGAATGCCGAGGAATTGACGAACATGATGGTCGGGCATCCGGTAAAGCTCAACATTGAGCGCACCGAGCCGGTCAATCCCCGCCCGCGCATCGAAGTCAAAGACTTGATTGTGCGCAACGAGGAAGGCACGACGAAGCTCGACCATGTCAGCTTTACCGCCAATTCAGGCGAAATTCTGGGCATCGCGGGCATCGCGGGTTCGGGTCAGAAAGAACTGCTGGAAGCGATTGCCGGGCTTCAGCCTGTCGATTCTGGCAGCATCAGCTACATCGAGGACGATGGCACGCATGTGGAACTGATTGGAAAAGACCCGCTGACCATCCAGAACATGGGCGTTTCGCTCTCCTTCGTGCCGGAGGATCGGCTGGGCATGGGCTTGGTCGGCAACATGGACTTGTCCGACAACATGATGCTGCGCACGTTCCGCAAAGGGCACTCGTTCTTCACCGACCGCAAGAGCCCGCGCAAAATCGCGGAAAACGTGGTCAAGGAGCTGGAAGTCGCGACGCCGAGCCTGAGTACGCCGATTCGCCGTCTGTCGGGCGGCAACGTGCAGAAGGTGCTGGTCGGGCGCGAAATCACCTCCGCGCCGAAAGTGCTGCTGACGGCGTACGCGGTGCGTGGGCTGGACATTCATTCCTCCTACACGATTTATAACCTGATTAATAACCAAAAGAAGCAGAACGTGGCGGTTGTCTACGTCGGTGAGGATTTGGACGTGCTGGTGGAGCTGTGCGACCGCATTCTGGTGCTGTGCAGCGGCAAAGTCAGCGGCATCGTGCCCGGCCGCGGCGCAGACAAGCGAGAAATCGGCATGATGATGACCCGCGTGGGAGGTAACGAGCATGAGTGAAGCCAAACGTGAGCCGCTCTTCCACATTTCCAAGCGAACAGACATTTCGTGGCAGAAGGCGCTGCTGATTCGCGTGATTGCCATTGCGCTGGCACTGGGCGCAAGTGCCATTATCTGCTTGCTGCTGACGGATGACGACCCGCTCGCCATTTACAGCACCATCATCAAAGGCACGTTCGGCACGCCGCGCAAGACGTGGGTGACTTTCCGCGACGTGGCGATGCTGCTGTGCATTTCCCTCGCCGTTACCCCTGCGTTTAAGATGCGTTTCTGGAACATCGGCGGCGAAGGTCAGACGCTGATGGGCTGCCTTGCCTCCGCCAGTTGCATGATTCTCCTGCGCGACGTGCTGCCGAACTGGGCGCTGATACTCGTGATGCTGCTGACCAGTATGCTCGCTGGTGCGATTTGGGGCGGCATTCCGGCGCTCTTCAAGGCAAAGTGGAATACGAACGAGACGCTGTTCACGCTGATGATGAACTATGTCGCGACGCAGCTGGTCGCGTACTTCTGCATCTTCTGGGAGTCGCCGAAGGGGTCGGGCAAAATCGGCATCATCAACCAGCGCTCGCAGATTGGCTGGCTGCCGAAGGTCGCTGATCAGCAGTATCTGCTCAACATCATCGTGGTTGGCGTGCTGGTGCTGCTGATGTTCCTCTACCTCTATTACACCAAGCACGGGTACGAGATTTCCGTCGTCGGCGAAAGCCAGCGCACCGCCCGGTATGTGGGGATCAAGGTGGAGTGGGTCATCATCCGCACGATGCTGATTTCCGGCGCACTCTGCGGCTTGGCGGGCTTCCTGCTGACCGCGGGCAGCGACCACACGCTGACGACGACGCTTGTAGACGGGCGCGGCTTCACAGCGGTCATGGTGTCGTGGCTGGCGAAATTTAACCCGTTCGTTATGATTTTTACCAGCTTCCTGCTCGTTTTCCTTGACCGCGGAGCTGGCGAGGTATCCTCGAAGTTCGGGCTGAATCAGTCTTTTGCGGACATTATCACCGGTGTGATTCTGTTCTTCATCATCGGCTGCGAGTTCTTTATCAACTACAAGATTAACTTCTGCAAGCGTACTGGGAAGGAGGAGAAGCTGCGTGTTTGATATCATTTCATTCATTCCCCGCGCGGTGGTGCAGGGCGTTCCGCTGCTTTACGGCAGCACGGGTGAAATACTGACGGAAAAGTCCGGCAATTTGAACCTCGGCATCCCCGGCATCATGTATGTCGGCGGCATCTGCGGTGTTATCGGCTCGTTCTTCTACGAAAATTCCCTGCCCAGCAAGGCGGACATCAGCGCGCTTCCGGCAATTCTGATTCCGATTGTCTGCTGCCTGCTCGGTTCGCTGCTGATGGGGCTGCTCTACTGCCTGCTGACCGTTACGCTCCGTGCGAATCAGAACGTGACGGGCTTGGCCATGACAACTTTCGGTGTGGGTGTTGGCAACTTCTTCGGCGGCTCACTGATTAAGCTGTCTGGCAGTGAAGTCCCGTCTATTGCCCTCTCCGGCACAAGCTACTTCTTCCATCACCCACTGTTCGCCGAGAGTGAAGGCTGGTTCTATCAGGACTTCCTGTCCTACGGTTTCATGGTATACCTCGCGATTGCCATCGGCTTCTTTGTCGCTTGGTTCATGAAGCACACTCGCACAGGCTTGCATTTGCGCGCGGTTGGCGAAAATCCGAACACCGCCGACGCCGCGAGCATCAACGTGACGAAGTATAAGTACATGGCAACGTGCATCGGCAGCATGATTGCCGGGCTTGGCGGCTTGTACTACGTTATGGACTACGCAAGCGGCGTGTGGTCAAACAACGCGTTCGGCGACCGCGGCTGGCTGGCGATTGCGCTGGTCATCTTCACCATCTGGCGCTCTAACGTTGGCGTGTTCGCATCGATTCTCTTCGGTGGACTCTACATCCTGCACATGTACATCCCGACCGGCTCGAATCCGGCGGTGAAGGAACTGTACAAAATGCTCCCCTACATTGTGACCATCGTGGTGCTGTGCATCTCCAGCCTGCGCAAGAAGCGGGAGGACCAGCCGCCGCAGCATTTGGGGCTGCCATACTTTAGAGAAGAAAGGTAAGTAAATAGAAGAACCGCGGCGGGTGCTGAAGAAAGGCACTCGCCGCGGTTAGCTTATGATGCTTATAGAATCTTTATTGCGCTTTTCGATGGATTGTGCTACAATAACGAAGTGCAATTGTGAAAATACATGCGCGCAGTTCGACAAAGATACATCGGAGGAAAGAACATGGCACGAGCATTTTCAGCCAAAGACGCTAAACAGCTGGTTCGGCAGCATCAAAAGCTAAGGAATCAACTGATAGATAACTACAATTATGCGGAACGCCAGAAAAAGGACAGCAATTCGATTGCAAGCAGTTTATTTTCCAGAAATGTGTTTGCATCGCTTTTTGCGGATGAATTGCTATGAGCGAATCAACGAAAAGAACAGAAAAAAGGAAAGCAAATAATCGTTTGACTGCCAGCATATAAAAGAGGATTTGCGCCTGTTGAAACGCAAATCCTCTTTTCGTATTATTGACAAAATTTTTTGATAGGCTTCTCTGCTTATTGTTTGCTAATCTGCCTCGCCACATGCACCCCGCTTGCGGACGCGTGGGACAGAGAGTGCGTGATGCCGCTGCCGTCGCCGATGATGTAAAGCCCGTCGTGGCAGGTCATGAGGTTGCTGTCCACCTCGACCTCCATGTTGTAGAACTTCACTTCCACGCCGTAGAGCAAAGTGTCGTCGTTGGCAGTGCCGGGGGCGACTTTATCCAGCGCGTAAATCATCTCAATGATGCCGTCCAGAATGCGCTTGGGCAGCACGAGGCTCAGGTCGCCCGCAGCGGCGTTCAGCGTCGGCACGGTGAACGACTCCTTGATGCGCTTTTCGGTGCTGCGCTTGCCGCGGATGAGGTCGCCAAAGCGCTGGACGATAACGCCGCCGCCCAGCATGTTGCTCAGGCGCGCAATGCTCTCGCCGTAGCCGTTGGAATCCTTGAACGGCTCAGAGAAATGCTTGGCGACCAGCAGCGCGAAATTCGTGTTGTTCGTCTGTTTTGCGGGATCCTCGTAGCTGTGACCGTTCACAGTTACAATCCCATTCGTGTTTTCGTTGACGACAACGCCCTTGGGATTCATGCAGAAGGTGCGTACCGCGTCTTCATACTTTTCGGTGCGGTAGACGATTTTGCTTTCATACAGTTCGTCGGTCAGGTGCGAGAAAATCTCGGCGGGCAGTTCCACGCGGACACCAATATCGACGCGGTTGGAATTTGTCTTGATGTGAAGGTCTTTGCAGACTTTTTCCATCCACTTGCTGCCGCTGCGTCCGGCGGAAATAACGCACTTGCGCCCCTCAAAGAATTTGTCACCGCTGTAAATGCGATAGCCGTTGTCCGTCTTTTCTACCGTGTCGATAGGGCAGTCAAAATGAAACTCCACCTGTTCCTTCAGATAGTCGTAAAGGTGCTCGAGCACAATATAGTTAATGTCCGTTCCGAGGTGGCGAACGGAAGCGTCCAGCAGGTGCAGACCGTGCTGCATACACGTCTTTTTCAGGCTCGTGCCGGCAGTCGAATAGAGCTTCGTACCCTCGCCGCCGTAGCGCAGATTGATGGTATCAACATATTCCATGAGTTCCGTGGCAGCCTTTTTGCCGATGTACTCGTAGAGCGTGCCGCCGAAATCGTTGGTGATGTTGTACTTGCCGTCGGAGAATGCGCCCGCGCCGCCAAAGCCGCTCATGATGGAGCAGCACTTGCAGTGGATGCAGGATTTCACTTTCTCGCCGTCAATCGGACACTTCCGGCGGTTGAGCGGGTGCCCCGTTTCAAAAACGGCGACTTTCAGGTCAGGTCGGCGTTCCATCAACTCATAAGCGGTAAAAATTCCTCCGGGGCCAGCACCAATAATGAGCACATCGTACATCGTGATTCCTCCATCAAAAGCTGCAGTGGGGTGGCTGACAGGGACATCTCCCCATTTTGCAAGCATATAGCAACTATTTTATTATACCATACCGAAGTGCTGGTGACAAGTGCAAAATGCGTTATTTTTCCGCCCTGACAAGCAAGCGGCACCATCGGAATTGTCTCTTCGGACAGCACAACTTCCTCCATAGCGGCGAGCATGAATCTGCCGCCAGCAGCCTGACCGGAATCTGCGTCATTATGCGGCAATGCTCAGCACGAAACATTCACTGCGCAAAACACTACATTTTCACACGCCTGCGCCAAAGTTTGCGCTGCATCGCAGTCCAGATTCAGCCAATCCTGCTTTGCATTGCTTGTCAGAATGACAGGCATCCGGTCGTGGATGAAGCGAATCTGTTCGGCGGGCTTACGCGTTAGAATGGTGAACACTGTGCGCCCGTTCTCCACGCGGTACAGCCCCGCCATGTATAGCAAACCTGCATCCGCCTGTCGGATGGCGTACTTGATTTTCTCCCTGCCGTGCTTTTCCCACTCGAAATAGTTTGTTGCTGGAATCAAGCAGCGGTGCTGACGCATCGCGTCCTGAAAGAGCGGCTTCTCCCCTGCCGTTTCGCTCCGAGCATTGATGAGCAGGCGGCCGTCCGGCAGCGTGTATCCCCATTGCATGGGAAAGGGCACGACGCGCCGATTCCGATTGTTCGCCAGCACAGGCACGGTATCCGTCGGGAAAATCTCGCCCGTCTTGACGGTGGTGCCGCGCCGATTCAGCTGATCGATGATGCTGCGAAGTTCGCCAGAATTGTCACTATCAGCAAGGAAAAAACGCCCGCACATGTGCAAAGCCTCCTCGTTCAGCCCTGCAGCGGATGCTTCATCATTCGCGCTTTGCGGCTGAGATAATACTGGTATACTTCGCCATACGGAATCCAAATTCCTGCTTTCACAATCTGCACATACGCATTGTCCACCACGTCCTCTGCCTCCCGCCCGACGGGATAGCGCTGATGGCGCGTGTAGTAATCGTTTGTCTCCTCGCGCAGCCACTTCGCAATCTGTTCGTGCTGGCACAGTTTCAGGTCTGCAAACCGTTTGTCCAGCTGCCGCGGCTGCTGATGAACATTCAAACCCCATTGCATAATTCATTTCTCCTCTATCCTATTTTCTAATGAGAATACGTCAAGATGCGCCGCCGAGTTGTGCGATGCCGCCTTAAATGGAGCCACTGGCGCGGGCGGATGCCATGTGGTATTACGCGGCTTTTCGGCGAACCGGCTGCACAACCGTGATCAGCCGCCCCAGCCGACGTGCCGTCTCGATGGTCTGCGCCGTGCCGCCGGGCTGACCGTCAAAACATGCCAGCAGCACGCTGCAATGCGACACCATGTAGTAGTTCCGATCGAATAGGCAGCGCTTGGTATACTCGTGCGCAATCCATGTGATGACATCCGCTTCCTCGCGGATGCGCTCCGCCCGGTCGCGCAGGGATTGCGGCCACTTTGCAGTCTGTCCGTCGTGCGGAATGGCGATTTCCAGCGTAATTTCCGGGTACTGCTCGCGCAGCGTCAGCACCGCCTCCGCCGCGTACATATCCATGCCCAGCGCCCCGCCGGAAATGAAGTGCGTGTACCCTTCCAGAATCATCATTTCGATAGAATTGCACAGCCGCCGCTTGAAATCCACGCAGCGCGGGTCGGCTTCATCAAAACCAAACGGCAGTTTTTGCGGACGATGCCCGGTGAATGCCACGCTGTGCCGCCAATCGGCAGGTTTTCGGCGAATGATTCTGTCCATTTCAATTTTCCTCCGTCGCTTCTACAAACCAGCGCCCGACGATGGCAGTGCGTTCGTCTGTCGGACGCTCAAAAAACAAGTAGCGCTCCTGACCTGCCAGCATCACCGTGTATCGGTCACCCTGCCCGCCGGATTTGCGCGCTGCCGCGGGCACAATCGCTTTTACACGCGAAATTTCGTACCGCCGCCCGTCCACCCAGTGGATGACCTGCGGCCGCATCCGCCCGGAAGCATCAAACACAACATCTACGTTGATATACTGCTTGCGATATTTCAATGCTGACTCCCTCCTGAATCATTCTGCACGGCTGAAGCACCGAAATTCCACATTGTCATTCACATGACCTCAGAAAGTGATTTACTGTGTCTATTATAATGCGAAAGGACGTTCTTGTCAACGGTATGCCGCTATTATTCTATGATTTTCATTTCCGACAGTAAGCAATGAGCAGATATTATCTATGTCTAAATTTTGACGTGTTTTATTCTGCCTATGGGAAAAAGGCATTCACTTGCAGGAAAAAACACACCATATTTCCGCGCAAGCATTGACATATTGGCAATCTCGTCTTACAATAGAAATGCCTATAGGCACTGCCCGGAGCGCATACGCGCAAGTGCGAAACGGACACCATCATACAGAAAGTCGTGAGGGTGAAATGGATGAGTGAAAGTGAGATTACCGACGTATACAACAAGATGCTGGAGGATCTCGTGCGATTATGCCGCATTCTGCTCAATTACCAAATGATTCATGGTGTAGATGCGGAAGATATTGTTCAGCGAGTGGTACTGCGGGCGCTGGAGAAGAAGGAGCAGCTGGCGAATCACAAGAATCTCTACGGATGGTTCGTCAACGCCTGCAGGCTGGAGTGCATCACACTGGCGCGCCGCTCCCGCATCGAACGCAGACGGCTGGGTATATCACTCCCGCTGGAACCGGAAATCCTCATCGAGAAACAACAGGACGAACTCATCCAGTGGCTGCGAAAGAGCGAGATGAACGAACTGCTGGAGGAACTGCAAGCGCGCCTGACCCCGCTGGAGAAGTCCGTCTATCACCAGTATTACGAGGAGGATAATTCCGCGGCGGATACAGCGGACACGCTTGGTATCAAGCGCAACACGGTCAACGATGCCGCGCGCCGCATCCGCAAAAAAGCGGCAGGACTGCTGTTCGTCACGCTGCTGCTGTGCGTACAGGGCGGCACGTTTTTGATTCTATAAAGGCACCACCGCACAATTCGGCGGCGCGTCTGGCGATGTCTTTTCCGCCATCTGCGGCATGCAAATTTCTCGATTTACATCCAGTAAACCTTCGAAATTTGCATTTGCATCTGACGAAAAATCCATTCGCCAGCCGACCACCTCATTTGTGCGGTGTTACCTAAAATTTTTTCTGCTTATCCCATTTTGCCCTTCTCATGCAGTATCATATAGTGAAGGGAGGCTTTTTTTGTGAGCGACCCAAAAGAAAAGGAGGTTCAAGCCATCCTGCAAGCGATTGATTACGGTCATCTGCCGCCGCGCGAGACGCAGCGCCGCCTGTTGAACATCATTCAGGCGGAAGCCGCCCGAACGGATGCGCCGACAGATGAAACGAAAATCCACACCTGCATGGATTTGCTGGAACGTCTGCAAGGTGAACAGAAGCCGATTGCCCCCGCGCGCGTGGATGCCCTCCGGCAGCACATAGCGGCAGCACATCAGAAAAATAAAAGAAAGCGTCAAAAGCGGAAGAAAATCATTGCCGCAGCGGCTTGCAGTGCCGCGGCGATTGCTGTCGCCTTTGCCGTATCGCATCCGCTGCTGTGGTATGAAAACTGGACAACCTCCGATGAACAGCAGCACTTCGTGACGAGCCACGAAATTGCCATCGAAATGCTGGAAACTGCCGTTGCTGACCCCACGCTGCCAAGCGGCGATACTGTTGAGGTACAGAGTATCGCAGCGCTTGATGCGCTGATTGGCAGGAAAACCGGCATCCCAGAAATGGTGAACGGGCAATGGGAGCTTCAGCACCGTTATGTGAATTTCACGCGAAGTGGCATCAGTATTTCGCTGATGTATGTCAATGCGGCGGACGCACAGCAGACGATCGTCGGTGTAATCAATCTGATTTCCAATCCGCAGTATATGATGCTTTCATTCGAACAGTCGTATGAAGGAACGATTCAACAGTTCGATGGACTGAATTTCTACATTACGGAAAACATCAACAAGCCCGTCGCTTTATGGCAGGGCGACGACAAACTTCTGCTGTTTTCCGGCAGAACGTCGCAGGAAGAGGTAACTTCACTCCTGCGCACAATCATTAGAGAGATAGGAGAATAAATGATGCATATGCTTCGCCGTGTTTTCGCTGTGCTGCTTGTTCTTGCGGCACTTTTGAGCTGCGCATTCGCAGACGATTCCGTAGAACCGTGTGCGGATGTCACTTTCCTGTCCGCCACTTGTTCGCTCGGCATGGACAAAGTTGCCACTTTTACTCTGATGACGGATATCCTTGCCGGCCGCATTGTTGTCACCAACGCATGGCTGGAACAGCAGTCGAACGGACGCTGGGTTTATGTGAAAACACTGGCTGTTCCGGCGACAATCGCCACGAACACCATTTCGTACTCTGCGACCCTCTCCTATTCCAGCGCGATTACGACCAGAGGCACGTTCCGAATCGGCTTCACTGCGGATGCGGATGGCCATCAAATCACCCGCTATTCCAACAGCCGCCGTTTCATCTGATACTATTTTCAGATTCACCTGCACTTTTTCCGTTCTGGCATCCGGCAGCTTCATTTAGTGCAGCGCTGCTGCGCGGCATTCCACTCCCGTTCACCAGAACGAAAAATTCGCGGCGCATTCTTAACCCCAAATAGTACGACAAGCAAAAACTGCAAGTCCCTGCCCGCATCAAACAGCGCGGCAGGGCTTTTTTAATTGCCTTTCGACTATCCACGCGGGAAAAACGATGTGATTTCCAATTTTCGTGCATGAAAACGCAGGAAGTGCACAAAATGTTTTTCGGACACCGAAATCATGGGTAACAACGCACAGCCGCAGATGGCGGAAAAGACATCGCCAGACGCGCCGCCGAATTGTGCGGTGGTGCCCATGCACTTTCCCGAACAGATTTTGAAGGAGGCTGACCATCATGCGAGCAACCGGTATTGTTCGCCGCATCGACGAGCTGGGACGTGTTGTCATTCCCAAGGAAATCCGCAGAACGCTGCGGATTCGCGAGGGCGACCCGCTGGAAATCTACACCGACCGCGACGGCGAGGTGATTCTCAAGAAGTATTCCCCGATTGGCGAAATGTCATCCTTTGCCAAGGACTACACGGAAAGCCTGTTCCGTTCGCTGGGGCATATTGCCGTGATTGTGGACCGCGATCAGGTGGTGGCGGCGAGCGGTCTGCCGCGCAAGGAGCTGGGCGACAAGCCGATCTCCCGCGCGCTGGAGACGGCCATTGCCAGCCGACAGACCGTTGCCCTGAATCAGCAGAGCGGCGGAAGAATGGTGGCAGTGACGACGGAGGAAGATCAGAACCCGAACTACACGGCGCAGGTCATCAGCCCGATTATTGCCGACGGCGAAGCGATTGGCGCGGTGCTGCTCATGAGCCGCGACAACGGCGTCAAAATGGGCGACACCGAGCTGAAGGTGGCGGAAACGGCAGCGGGCATCGTCGGGCGGCAGATGGAACAGTAAACAAATCGGGAAGCGCGCGCTTCCCTTTTTTGCGTTTTTGCTTGATTCAGAGGGCATTCTGGCGTATAATGGAGTACGGTATTTTCATCACGGAAAGGATGCAGCCAATGGCAAGCAAATCCAAGTCGATTATCGGCGGCATGACCGTGCTGGGCATTGCAGGCATTATCTGCAAGCTCGTCGGCGTGCTGTTCTCCATCCCTCTGACGTACGTTATCGGGGCGCAGGGTCAGGGCATCTACAATGCGGTTTTCCCGACCTACAACCTTCTGCTGACAATCTCATCCGCCGGGCTGCCCGTCGCGGTCAGCCGAATGGTATCCTCCGCGCTGGCAAAGGATGACCCACACAGCGCCAAGCGCGTTTTTCGTGTCGCACTGCTGCTGCTGACGACTTTGGGATGCCTTGCGGCTATCATCATGCTGGCGGGCAGCGGAATGCTGGCGGCGCGCGTGAATCAGCCGGACAGCAAAATCGGCTTTCAGGTGATTGCACCGTGTGTGGCGGTTGTGTGCATGATGTCGGCGTTCCGCGGCTTTATACAGGGACAGCAGGACATGGTGCCGACCGCCATCAGCCAGCTGATTGAGCAGGTCGGCAAGGTGTTTCTGGCGCTGCCGATGGCGTATATTGGCAACCAAATGGGCGGCGTGGCGATGGGCGCGGCAGGCGCACTGCTTGGCACAACCATCGTCGAAGGGATTGCCCTGCTGTACATGATTCTGCTTTACTTCCGCCGCCGCAGCCGCTTCGACGCGATTTCACAGCTTGCGCCGGAGCAGAATGCTTCCACCAAGCGCATTGCCGAACAGCTGATGGTGATTGCCATCCCGATTACAATTGGCTCGTGCATCGTGCCCTTGTCGCAGTTCATCGACTCGGCGATGCTGGTCAACCGCTGCGTCGCCTCCGGTCTGACGCATGATGCAGCCGTCGAGACGTACGGCGTGTTCAGCGGCATGGTCATCCGCCTGATTAACATTCCCACGGCGCTGTCGCTGGCGGTCAGCATGTCGCTCGTTCCGGCAATTTCCTCCGCGTGGGCAGTGCAGGATATGGACGCGGTGCAGCGGCAGACGAATCTCGGCCTGCGCTTTGCGTTCCTGATCGGGCTGCCCTGCTCGGTCGGCATGAGCGTGCTCAGCGAGCAGATTTTCCGCTTCTTCTATCAGGGGTCGCTGAGCGAAGAGAACATCATGACCGGCAGCACGCTGCTGATGGTTTCCAGCCTGACGGTGGTGCTGTTCACGGTCGTGCAGGCGACGAGCAGCATCCTCCAAGGCGTTCGGAAGCAGCGGATTCCCATGTACACGCTGGTTGCGGGCGTTGTGTGCAAAATTGCGCTGAACTACACGCTGGTGGGTATTCCGGGCTTCAACATCCACGGCGCGCCGATTTCGTCGCTGGTGTGCTACACGGTATCGCTCGTTCCGAATCTCTATTACGTCATGAAGTATACCGGCACGAAGTTCAATTGGCGCGACTGGCTGGTGCGTCCGGGCATTGCGACGCTGGCGATGGGCGCGGCCGTCTGTCTGATGACACGCATCCTGCCGTTCAGCCGTCTGCTGACGATTGTGGAGGTAGCGGTCGGCATTGCGGTGTTCGTAGTCACGGCGATTTGGACGAAAGCACTCACCAAGGAGGACTTGAACACCTTCCGCCGGAAGCGGAAATAAGAAGTGAGGAAAGAAGCATGAAGCAGAACATCACCGTTGTGTCGCTGGGGCCGGGCGATCCGGAACTGCTGACGGCGCAGTCTCTGAACACGATGAAGAAAGCGAAGCGGCTGATTTTCCGCACGGTGCAGCACCCGGTTTACGCGGCGCTGACGGAAGCGGGCGTCCAAAGTACGTCGCTGGATGATTACTACGACCGCTATGAGGATTTCGACGAGATGCATCGCGATATGGCGAAGGCACTGTGGGCGGAAGCGGAGCATCACGCGGTTGTCTTTGCCGTGCTGGATGCCGGAACAGATGGCGCGGTGCGGGAGCTTCGGGCACAGCAGCCGCAGGACGCGGTCTTGCGCATTCTGCCGGGCGTAACGCTGGCAGATGCGTGCATTGCGCAGCTGCCGGGGGATCTCGCCCCCATCGGTGCGCTGCGAACGATTCCCGCAGAGGATGCCGTGACCGCCGCCGCTGATCCGACAACGCCGCTGCTGATTACGGAAATCTGGAATCACTCATTGGCGTGCGACCTGAAACTGCGCCTGTGCGATGTTTACGGCGACGAACTGCCGACGGTGCTGTTCCCATCCACCGTCAAGATGAACCGTAAGCCGCAAAACATCCAGCTTTGGGAGATGGACCGCCTGCACACCTATGACCACACGGTCTGCCTGTATCTGCCCGCCGTTCCGCTTCAGCAGCGCACACGGTACAGCTTTCAGGACTTGCAGAGCATCATGCACCAGGTGCGCCGCCAGTGCCCGTGGGATCGCGAACAGACGCATCAGACCCTCCGCCGCTATCTGATTGAGGAAGCGTACGAGGCAGTCGGCGCGGTCGATGAGGGCGATATGGATCATCTGGCGGATGAGCTTGGCGACGTGCTGCTGCAGGTGGCGTTCCATGCAGACATTGCAGAGTCGGCGTACGAATTTACGATGCAGGATATTACGACCGCCATCGTCCACAAAATGCTTTACCGCCACGCGCACATCTTCGGCAATGTTCACTGCGACACGCCGGAGGAGGTTGCGGACAGCTGGGAAAAACTCAAGAAAGCCGAAAAGGGGCTTATGTCGCAGGGCAGTGTGCTGGCGGACGTGAGCAAGAGTCTTCCAGCGCTCATGCGGGCGGAGAAGGTGCAGAAGAAAGCGGCGCAGGTCGGCTTTGACTGGGATACGCCGCAGGATGCGCTGCCGAAGGTGCACGAGGAAGCTGACGAGGTGCTGACAGAGCTGCAAAACGCGCGCGATCCCGGCGAAGAACTGGGCGATCTGCTGTTCAGCTGCGTCAATGTGGCACGCCTGAGCGGCATTGATCCGGAGCAGGCGCTCAAAAATGCCACCGAAAAGTTCATCAAACGCTTTTCTGCCATGGAAAATCTGATAAAATTGGACGAAAAATCGCTGAGGGACTTGACTTTATCGGAAATGGATGTATACTGGAATCGGGTGAAAGCCGCGCAAAATCGCGCTGTTGAGCCATCTTCCCCCGCAGATTGGAAGCGCTGACCGCGACGCTATGCCGCAGCAGCGTGCTGCCAAGGTTATCCCATTTCATCTATGCGTGAATCGCGCAAACAAGGAGGAATATATTCCATGAATAAGACCGAACTGGTTGCTGCCCTTGCTGAAAAGACCCAGCTCCCCAAGAAGAACGCCGAGCTGGCGCTGAATGCGGTTGTTGAAGTCATCACCGAAAGCCTGTCCAAGGGCGATAAGGTGCAGATTGTTGGTTTTGGCTCTTTCGAGGTGAAGGATCGTCCGGAACGCATTGCCCGCAATCCGCAGAAGCCCGAAGAAGAGATTACCATCCCGGCTTCCAAGGCGCCTGTTTTCAAGGCTGGCAAGTCCCTCAAGGACGCTGTCAATCAGTAATCGTCCTTAGAGTGTGTTTCTAAATTCGTCCGGCAGCATTTTCGGCATCTTTTCTTGCACTTCTGCGTCTTCAAACCTCGATTTACCGCCAGTAAACCTTCGGTTTTCATCCTTGAATTGCAAGAAATTCTGCTCGAAACTGCACCGGTCTCATTTTAGAAACACACTCTAATACGATTTTCTGATTCGTTTTCGTATCAGACATCGTATAGAAGCCCGCAGGAGCAATCTTGCGGGCTTTTTTCTCAAATACCCGAAACACGGAGGAAATTATGCGTCTTGACAAATATTTGAAGGTATCCCGCATTATCAAGCGCCGCACGGTGGCGAACGAGGCCTGTTCGGGCGGGCGTGTCACGCTCAACGGCAAGGTCGCCAAACCCGGCGCAGAGGTCAAGCCCGGCGACATCATGACGATCCGCTTCGGCGACCATTTGGGGCGCTACGAAATTCTGGCTGTGCCGGGTACGGTGCGCAAGGAAGGTGCTGCGGAAATCTACCGTGTGCTGGAAGAGGATGCGGCGATGGCATCCGAACGCGGCGCGGAGGAATAAATCATGTGGGGCGCAATTATTTTGGGCGGCGGCAGCGGGCAGCGCATGGGCGCGAAGTGCAATAAAGTGTTGCTGCCAATCGCCGGCAAAAGCATGATTGTCCGCTCAGTGGAGGCGTTTATGCCGCTGGTGGAGCAGGTGGTTGTTGTCAGCCGCGAAGAGGATATGCCCGCTATGGCATCTGAATTGGCACAGAACGGGCTGGACGTTCCGGTGGTATCAGGCGGCGCAACGCGTCAGGAATCGGTCTGGCGGGGCTTGCAGGCTCTCTCTGGGCAATGCGACGGCGTACTGGTGCATGACGGTGCGCGCTGTCTGGTGACGGCAGACGTTATCCAGCGCTGCATGGCATCGGTGGAAGAATGCGGAACGGGCGTCGCCGCGGTTCCCGTGACGGACACCATCAAGACCGTCAGCAACGCCAATATCGCACTGGACACGCCGAATCGCACCTCCCTGCGCGCTGTGCAGACCCCGCAGGGCTTCAAGACCGACTTGCTCCGCCGGGCACACGAACAGGCGCAGCGCGACGGCTTCCTCGGCACGGATGATGCGTCGCTGGTGGAACGGCTGGGCGTTCCCGTGCAGCTGACAGCGGGCAGTCGACGCAATATCAAGCTGACGACTCCGGAGGATTTACTGATGGCAGAAGCATTTTTTGCAGAACAGGCACTGCCGGCGCTTCGCGTTGGGCAAGGCTATGACGTACATCGGCTGGTGGAAGGCCGTCCGCTGATTCTCTGCGGCGTGACCATTCCGCACACACTTGGGCTGCTGGGGCATTCGGATGCGGATGTGGTGCTGCACGCGCTGATGGATGCCATGCTGGGCGCAATGGCGCTGGGCGACATCGGCAAGCACTTCCCGGACACGGACGAAGCGTACCGCGGCATTTCGTCGATGCTGCTGCTTCGGCACGTTGTTGCGCTGCTGAAGTCGCACCACGCGCGTGTAACGAACTGCGACGTGACCATTGTGGCGCAGAAACCGAAGCTGCTCCCCTACATTCCGCAGATGCGGCAGAATGTGGCGGATGCGCTCGAACTGCCCCTTGCGCGCGTGAACATCAAGGCAACGACGACGGAAAAACTCGGCTTTGAGGGCGAAGAAAAGGGCATCAGCGCACAGGCGGTCTGCATGGTGCAGGAAAACGGCTAATACTATTTCCAGATTCACCTGCGCCATCTGCTTGCGCCTTTTCCCTTCTGGCGTCCGCTCATTCCACTTAGCGTAGCGCTGCTACGCTGCGTTTCATTCACGTTAGCCAGAATGAAAAATTCGCGGCGCATCTTGGCGCATTCTTATCTGGAAATAGTATAAATGAAAACGCCTTTCGGAAGGATGATTTTCCCCCGAAAGGCGCTTTTTTCAATATGTGAAGAAATGCGGCGCATGAAACCAGATGCCTCCGCGCCGCTGCCCTTTCGGGCAGGCTTTCGGCCGATGCGGGATGCAGAAAAAAATCCGCATAATAATCAAAATCCAACCATGAACCTTGTGTCGGATAATGAACAACGCAATAACCGTCTGCGGCTGCGCAAACCATAAACCTGTGCCAGCCGCGCTTGCTAAAAGAGCGCATCGGTCTGGAAAACATCACAGCTCCACGTCAAACGTCACCGTCTGGTTCAGCTGGTCGAGCTTCATTTGAATTTCCATGATTTCCGCGGAAATCGCTTCATACGCCTTGCGGACATCCGCTAAATCGTAGTTGATGCAGGTGTACTCCGTCGCGCCGCTGCGGCCGTAATGGTCGTTGTTGCGTGCCTTGGGCTGACGCTTGCGCAGAATGTCCAGCTGCTGCTTGCGCTGGCTGAGCTGCGCCATCACGACGAGCGCCTGATCAACTGTCAGCACGCGTCCGCTGCTTAGCGTCAGGCTGGTGGAGACGTTGCTGCAATTCACCGCGTGCTTGATTTTCACGATTTTCGCATCCAGCGCCCGAAGCTGCGCTTCCGTCTGCGGATAGCTGTACTGCGGAATCAGCGGCTCCTCGTCGGCGGCATACACATAGGTGCAGGAATTTTCCTCCTGATTGAGCAGAAATTCCTTCTCCTCATTCAGCTGCCGAAGCAGTTTATTGGCATAGGCAGATGTCATTTCCATGAGCAAACTCTCCTTTCAGGCGTTCATCAGAATTTCCTTAATTGCCGGATAAATCGTTCGATACCCTTCCGGGCGGATGTGCATCCCCTCGTAGGTAAATTCCGCGCGCAGCCGTCCCTGTTCATCTTTCAGCGGCGCGTTGACGTCGATGTAGTGCAGGTGCAGCGATTTTGCGAGCTTCTGCACTTCTGCGTTCGCCTGCGCAATCTTCTCGTTCGTCCGCACACGCAGACATGGCTTCATTTCCGGCGTCGCGGCTTCCTCGTTGATGGGATAGTACGCCATCAGGTAAATCTGCACATCGGGGAGCGCTTGCAGCACTTTCTCCAGAATCGCCCGGTACGTCCCCATGATTTGCGCCATTGGGCGAGATGCGTCGGACAAGTCGTTCGTGCCGATGTTGAGGAACAGCATCCGCGGCGCAAGGTCAAGAATGCAGACAGCAAGGTTCGTCAGCAGTTCGTCCGTCACGAAGCCGCCGATGCCGCGGTTGTACACCACAACCGGCAGATTGTCTTCCGCGACGAACTGCTCAATCGGAAACATTTCCATCAGCGACGACCCGGCAAAGACGATTTGCCCCTTCCGCGCGGTCTGGTTCAGCTGACGATAGCGGATGATTTTGTCCTGCTTGTCCATGCGTTTTTCCTCCTATGCTGATTATTGTTTGCGCCACAGCGCCGGATAGAGCAGTGCGAGCATCGGGTACAGCTCCAGACGACCCGCGAGCATCAGCAGACTGAGTACGACCTTCGCGAACGATCCGTATCCGGCGAAATTCCCCGCTGGGCCGACCGCGTTGAACCCCGGTCCGACGTTGCTCACGCAAGTCAGCGCGGCGGACAAGTTCGTTTCAATGTCGTACTTGCCTTCGAAGGCAATCAACACTGCCCCGATAAGAATCATGGCGATATACACGAACGCAAACGATGCCGTTTCGCGCAGGAGCGTGTCATCCACACCTTTGCCCTCGAAACGGACGACCTGCACCTTGCGTGGCTGGAACGTATGGCGCACGGAGCGCACTCCCTGCTTCCAGAGCATGGCAATGCGGCAGATTTTCATGCCGCCCGCTGTTGAACCCGCACACGCGCCGATGAACATCAGCATGAAGATGAGCATACGCGCCGCGACCGGCCAGAGGCTAAAATCCGCCGTGGCATAACCCGTGGTGGACATGATGCTGGCAACCTGAAAGCTGGCGTAGCGCAATGCGTTGCCGACCGTGCCGTACTGCGGCAGAATCACCACGGTAATCGCTGCGGTGACAGTCAGGAAAATGCCCAGATACCAGCGCAGTTCCTCGCTCTTCACGATGCCGCGCCAATTGCCCGTGAGGGCGCAGTAGTACAGCGCGAAGTTGATGCCGAACATGACCATGAAGACGGTGATGGCGATGTCAATCACCGGGCTTGCAAACGCCCCGACGCTCGCGGCGTAATTGCTGAATCCGCCAGTGCCTGCCGTGCCCATTGCGTGAATCGCGGCATCGTAGGGGTTCATGCCCGCAATCATCAGCACGATAAACTCCAGAATCGTCAGAATCAGGTAGATGATGTAGAAGATTTTCGCCGTATCACCCATTTTCGGGACAATTTTGCTCAGCGTCGGACCGGGGCTTTCTGCCTTGACCAGATGCGACGTACGCTCACTGAGCTGCGGTACGAGCGCCAGCGTCAGCACCAGCACGCCCATGCCGCCAATCCAGTGCGTGAAGGAACGCCAGAACATGATTCCCTTCGGCAGGTTATCGAAATTCTCCAGCACGGTCGCGCCTGTTGTCGTGAAGCCGGACACGGACTCGAACAGCGCGTCGATGTAGTTCGGAATCATGCCGCTGAACACGAACGGCAGCGCACCAAAGCAGCTCAGCGCAATCCACGCCAGCGCCACGGTCAGGAAGCCCTCCCGCGCGCGCAGATTCCGCTCGCCTGGCCGCACCAGAAACCGCAGAGGCGCGCCAATCGCAATTAGAATCAGCATCGTCGCACCCAGCGCCCATGCGTCGCCATCCTGCTGGAACAGTGCAATCACAAGCGCTGGGGTCATGCAGGCGGCTTCAATCAGCAGCACCGCCCCCTGCATATAAGCTACAAGCCGTTTATTCATTTGCTGATAACCTCGTTCAAATCGCCGATGCCGTTTTCACAGACGATGATAACCACATGGTCGCCCTCTTCAATCTTATCGTCGCCGAAAGGCACGATGACCTTCCCCTGCCGGGCAATCACGGCAACCAGTGCGTTCTTGCGGATATGCAGATTCTTCAGCGGAATGCCGATGTAGGAATCCGACGCGCGCGCAATAAATTCCAGTGCCTCCACGCGTCCGTTCATTAGGCGATACAGGCGCTCCACCTTTGTACCGTCGCTGTTGACCAGTGCGCGGACATAACGCAGAATGGTCGAGCAGGTGATGGTCTTCGGGCTGACCATGCTGTCCAGTCCCATGCCGTTCATGATGTCCGCGTACGCCAGCCGATTGTTCTTCACAATAACTTTCGGCACGCCCTGCTTGACTGCGAACAGCCCTGTCATCAGGTTCTCCTCGTCGCGGTCGCACATGGCGATAAAGGCGTCCATCGACTCCAAGCCTTCCTGTTCCAGCAGCTCCTGATCAGTGCCGTCGCCCAGAATCACGTTGACGTGCGGCAGACTTTCGCTCAGGCTTTCCGCTTTCTTCGGGTTGATTTCAATCATCGCGACGTGCATCCCCATCGGCACAATCATCTTCGCCAGATAGTAGCTGATGCGCCCGCCGCCCAGCAGCATGACGTTCTTCACGCGCAGGGAGTGCTTGCCCAGGAAGCGAAAATAGTTCGTAATCGTCACCATATCGCCCGCAACGTGCACCCGGTCGCTCGCGTGGATGACGAAATCGCCGTTGGGGATGATGACCTCGCCGGAGCGTTCGACAATCGCGTACAGCACACGGGGAATCCCCGGCAGCCGCGATGACAGGGCGTGCAGTGGGCAGCCGACAACCACGTCATTCTCCTGTACGCGGAATTCCACCATTTCGATCTGCCCCTTGGCGAACGTCTCGATATTGTTGGCGAAGGGGAAGCGAAGCAGACGGCTGATTTCCAGCGCTGTTGCGCGCTCGGGGTTAATGGCGTTGTCGATGGACGTTTCCCGCTGCAAGAGGGACAAACTCTCGTTATATTCCGGGTCGCGGATGCGGGCAATTGTGTAGCGTGCGCCCAGCCGCTTCGCAATCAGGCAGCAGAGCATGTTTGTTTCGTCACTGGCGGTGGCCGCAACAACGAAATCCACCTTTTCGACGCCGGCATCCAGCAGCGTGCGTGCGTTTGCACCGTTGCCGCGGATGCACAGCACATCCAGCGTATCCTCGCACCGCTGCAAAACGTCCTCGTTCTTGTCGATAATCACAACGTCGTGTCCCTCGCGGGTCAGCTGCTCCGCAACCGTATGACCGACTTTGCCGTCCCCGACGACCAGTATGCGCATAATCCGTAAATCCTCCCACTGCGCCGTGCATCAAATTTTTCGCCCAGCATCACCTATTCTATCACAATTCGCTCAAAAAAGAAATACCCTCCTGCAGCCGCGAGAGTGCCCACGCCGCGTGTGTGCTGACGGCGGGCGATGGGTGATGCAATAGCGGCATCAGCAGCGGAATGAGCGACGTATCGCCGCTGCAGCCGGCAAGCAGGCAGCTTTGCGATAATACCCGGTTGGGCAGCGTCAGGTTCACGCCGATGAGCGGGCGCAGCGAAAGCGCCGTTTCCTTCGGCGAACCGAGCAAATCCTCCAGCGGCACGGTGGGATGCGCCTCCCCCTGCGGCAGCGGATTATGCGGACACACCCGCTGGCACATGTCGCAGCCAATCAGCCGGTTGCCCATCTTTGCGCGGATTTCCTCAGGAACTTCGCCGCCGACCATCATCCAATTGCGGATGCAGCGCTCCCGGTGGAACACGCCGCCCTCCAAGGCGTTCGTCGGACAGGCGTCGACGCACTTCCGGCATTCCCCGCAGTGCAGCGGCTTATTCGCCGACAGAAGATGCGCCGTTGCGGGCAGACGCGGCGTGTGCGTCAGAATCTGTACATGGAAGCGGCTGCCAATGCCGCGAATGTAGGAGATGGTGTTTGTTCCCTGCGAAAAATCCGGCAGACGCGCAAAAATCGGCTTCACGCGAATTTCATCCCGCAGCGCAAGCCCCGGAAACGCCCCGCTTTTGACCAGCGATGATGCTGCTGTATACGCTTTCTGGGATGCAAAATAGTACGGGTGAATCCATGCGCCATCTGATGCAGGCTGCTTCTCCGCCTCGTAGCACCACAGTGCCAGTATCAGCGACTGTTCTGCGTCCAGTCCGCACTCTGCGCCATCCAGCACGACGGCGCGATGAAATCCGCTGTCCAGCAGCGCCTCCACAGGATCAAGCACCCTTGCTCACGCTCCCTCACGATATTCCTTCCCATCATAGCACGAAACCGCTTTTTCCGCAAGCAAAACGGGAACTTCCCGGCAATGCACCGAAAAGTTCCCGTTGGGATTATGCGTCCCGTTTCGCCATCATGTCTTTGACCTTCATCAGGCGCGTGGTAGCGCCGCGCTCGTTTTCTTCCAGCTTCATGCTGATTTCGCGAATCGTCATCTCGAACTGCGGAATCATCACATATTCGAGGGCGTTAACGCGGCGGCGGGTCTTTTCAATCTCGTCCGCCAGCATGTCGCAGGTCTTTTCAATCTCCGCCAGGCGTACCAGCTTCGGCAGAACAGACGCCAGCGTCGCAATCGAGCCGTCCAGCTCGGCAGACGTTTCCGCAAAACCGTAGGACTGCACGGTCGTTTCCAGCGACGCCTGATCCGCTTCAATCGTCGGCACATGCACGGAAAGAATGTTCCGCTCGCTGACATGTAGTTCCGCCTGACGCGCTGGATACAGCACAGCGGCTTCCAAACTCTGCGGCGACATGACCGCGCGCGCCATCGCGAAATCGCGCAGTGCACCGCTGAGTTCCGCCTCCACCTCGCGGCGGAGCGTGTAGTTCTCCCGAATCAGCAGGATGAACTGGCGCACCATTTCGTCCCGCTTGTCCTTGAGCAGTTTATGACCGCGCGTGGCTGTGACGAGGCGCTTCTTGATGCGGGTCATTTCCATGCGGGTCGGGTTGACGCGAAGCGCCGTTGGCATTAGGCTTTCACCTCCGCCTTTGGCAGGAACTCATCCAGCATGTCGTCGCGGATACGCTTCAGTTCGCCGCGCGGCAGCATCGCCAGCAGTTTCCAGCCGATGTCAAGCGTTTCCTCGATGGAACGGTTCGTTTCAAAGCCTTGCGAAACATATTCCTTCTCAAAGGCATCCGCGAACGCCGCGTACTTTTTGTCCACGTCGGTCAGCGCCGCGTCGCCCAGGATGACCGCCAGTTCCTTGGCTTCCTTGCCGCGCGAATAGGCAGCGAAGAGCTGGTTCATCGTGGCGGCGTGATCTTTGCGGGTCTTGCCTTCGCCGATGCCCTTGTCCTTCAAGCGGGACAGGCTCGGCATGACGTCAATCGGCGGCTCAATGCCCTTGCGGAACAGCTCGCGGGAGAGGATAATCTGCCCCTCGGTGATGTAGCCGGTCAGGTCGGGAATCGGATGCGTCTTGTCGTCTTCGGGCATGGTCAGAATCGGAATCTGCGTAATCGAACCTTCCTTGCCGACGACGCGGCCCGCGCGTTCATACATGGAAGCCAAGTCGGTGTACAGATAGCCCGGATAGCCGCGGCGGCCGGGAACTTCCTTGCGGGCGGCGGAAACTTCACGCAGGGCTTCACAGTAGTTGGTGATGTCCGTCAAAATCACCAGCACATGCATTCCCTTTTCGTACGCCAGATATTCCGCCGCTGTCAGTGCCATTTTCGGTGTCGCGATACGTTCAATCGCCGGGTCATTCGCCAGATTCATGAACAGCACAGCGCGCTCGATAGCGCCCGTCCGGCGGAAGTCGCTGATAAAGTAATCCGCTTCCTCATAGGTGATGCCGATAGCGCCGAACACGACGGCGAAGCGGTCGCCCTTGCCCAGCACGCGCGCCTGACGCGCAATCTGCGTCGCCAGCTGTGCGTGCGGCAGACCAGAGCCGGAGAACACCGGCAGCTTCTGACCGCGAACCAGCGTGTTCAGACCGTCAATGGCGGAAATGCCCGTCTGGATAAATTCACTCGGATAGTTGCGCGCGGCGGGATTCAGCGGTTCGCCGTTGATGTCCATCCGCATTTCGGGAATCAGCTCCGGGCCGCCATCCTTTGGCTTGCCCATGCCGTCGAAAACGCGGCCGAGCATGTCCATCGAGACGCTCAGTTCAATGCCGCGCCCCAGAAAACGCGCCGTGGAGTCGGAGATGCGCAGGCCGTTGGAGGATTCAAACAGCTGCACCATCGCCTTGTCGCCGTCCACTTCCAGCACTTTGCCGGAACGAACTTCGCCGTTCGACTGATGGATTTCCACCAGCTCATTGTAGGTCACGCCGCTGACACCTTCCACCAGCATCAGCGGGCCAACGACCTCTTTAATCGTATGGTACTCTTTGAGCATCAGCCTTCGCCTCCTTCATCCATCAGCGCCGCGCACTGACTGCTCAGGTCGCTTTCAATCTGCTCGAAGCGCTTCATTTCCGATTCGGGGATGTACTTGGCGCGGCCAATCTGCTCGCGGACGGGCAGCGCAATCACGTCGGAGAGGTTCGCACCCGCATCCAGCGCCTGATTGCCCTTTTCCTGATATTCCAGAATCAGACGGAGCATGGCAAACTGCTTCGCCAAGCTCGTGTAGGTATCCACCTCGTCGAAGGCATTCTGATGCAGGTAGTCCTCGCGGATGCTGCGGGCGACTTCCAGCGTCAGGCGGTCTTTCCAGCTCAGTGCATCCACGCCGACCAGCTGCACAATCTCGTTCAGTTCCGCTTCCTCCTGCAGGACACGCATGGCTTTGGCACGCAGCTCGTTCCATTCAGGCGAAACATTGTCGCTGAACCATTCCTGCAAACGGCTGATGTAGAGCGAATATGACTGCAGCCAGTCAATCGCCGGGAAATGGCGCTTGTACGCCAAGGAACTGGACAGCCCCCAGAACACCTTGACGATGCGCAGCGTCGCCTGCGAAACCGGCTCGGAAATATCGCCGCCGGGTGGGGAAACAGCGCCGATGGCGGAAATGCTGCCGCGGCGATCATCCCCGCCAAGGCAGACGACCGCACCTGCGCGCTCATAAAACTCCGCAATACGGGATGCCAGGTATGCCGGATAGCCTTCTTCGCCGGGCATTTCTTCCAGACGGCCAGACATTTCGCGCAGCGCCTCCGCCCAACGGGACGTGGAGTCAGCCATAATTGCGACCTTGTAGCCCATATCGCGGAAGTATTCGGCAATGGTGATGCCGGTGTAGATGGACGCCTCACGCGCCGCAACCGGCATATCCGACGTATTGGCAATCAGCACGGTGCGCTTCATCAGGCTCTCGCCCGTGCGCGGGTCATGCAGTTCCGGGAACTCGCGCAGAACGTCTGTCATCTCGTTGCCGCGCTCGCCGCAGCCGACGTAGACGATGATATCCGCATCCGCCCACTTTGCCAGCTGATGCTGCACGACGGTTTTGCCAGAACCGAACGGGCCGGGAACAGCCGCCACGCCGCCGGAGGCAATCGGGAAAAACGTGTCGATAACGCGCTGACCCGTGACCATTGGCGCTTTCGGTGCGAGCTTTTCCGCATAGGGACGCCCGCGGCGCACCGGCCACTTCTGCAGCATGGTCAGTTCATGCTCCACGCCCTTTTCGTCGCGGACAACCGCCACCACGTCCGTCAGCCGCGCGACCTTGCTTTCGCACTTGACAATTTCGCCGGAAATGCCGTGCGGCACCATGATGCGGTGCTCGACGACGGCGCTTTCCTGCACCTGGCCAATAATCGTGCCGCCTGTCACCTTGTCGCCGGGCTTCACAAGCGCCTCAAAGCCCCATTCCTTTTCGCGGTTCAGGCTCGGCACTTCCACGCCGCGCGTAATGTGCATCCCGTACTTCTCGGCAATGACAGTCAGCGGGCGCTGAATGCCGTCGAAAATGGATTCAATCAGCCCTGGTCCAAGTTCCACGGAAAGCGGCGCGCCGGTGGATTCCACCGGTTCGCCGGGGCCAAGACCAGACGTTTCCTCATAAACCTGAATGGAGGCCTTGTCGCCGCGAAGTTCAATCACCTCGCCCACGAGGCGGTTTTTGCTGACGCGAACGACATCGTACATACGCACGTCCGCCATATTTTCCGCGACAATCAGAGGGCCGGCGACCTTTACAATTCTTCCTTGCTGCGCCATTGGGTCAAGTCCCCTCTTTCTCATTGTTGAACAGAATATCCGCGCCGATGGCCTTTTCGACATTGGCCTTGACACGGTTCAAGCCGAAACCGTTCGCACCGCTGCTGCCCGGAATCGGGATGACGGCGCACTTCGGGTCGGTCTTGTAGCGTTCCAGCGTTTCCGGCACCTGCTGCGCGCACGTCTCCGTCAGAAAAATGACGGGAATGCCTTCGCTGTACAGGCGGTGGAGCGCTTTCGTCGTTTCTTCAGGCGTGCTGACAGCAATCACGCGCATCCCCAAGGCCTTAAATGCCAGCACGGCGTCGCGTTCGCCAACCACGCCCATTTGCTTCTTTTCCTGCTGCATTGCCCCTGTTTCTTCAAACATACAGATCACGCAGCCTTTCCCGGATATTTTCCGCATCGAAGCCATTCTGCTTGCCCGCCAGAATCAGGCGGACAGCCGCGGTTTCGCGCTGCACGGCGAGGAAATACGCCGCCGCCCGCTCTGGACAGATTTGAAAGCGGAACGGACGGTACAGCTCCAGCAGCGCGTCATCCATTGCCTTTTCCAGCGCAGGCAGACGCTTGCCGTCCATGACCGCATTCTTCGCCGCTTCCGTGACCGACGCGCCATACGGGGTGAGCATCGCAGACAGCATGTCCGGCTGCGCAAAGCAGAGCCGCCACGACTGCGCGCGAATCGTGCCGCCGTCCAGCAGTACGCTCATGAAGAATGCTTCATCCTTCTTCATCTGCCGCACGCGCAGCAGCGCCACCGCGTTGAGCAAATCAACATGCCCGCGGAAATACTGCAGCGTGACCGGGCTGTGCGTCCCCTTCAGGCGGCTGAAAATCAGCTGGTACATGGCGCGGTCAATGGCAACGTCGATGCTCATCGGGTCAATGCCAGTGACGATATTCTGCTCCAGACGATTCATCGCATCCCGGAAAGCGGCAGGCAGCGTGCTGTAACGATGGTCAGTGACTGCGTGGCGGAGCGTATCCGCCGGAATCGTGCCGCAGTCCGACAGCGCGGGCGCAGACAGCCCCAGCAGACGCGCTTTGAGCAGCATTTTGAGGTTCGCCGCGTCGTAAGCGTACAGGAAGCAGTCCACCAAAGCGGGTTCGGGCGACAGGGCGCGTGCGTCCTGTGCCGCCTGATTTACCCGGTCAGCGGCAAGCTGTTCGGGGTCGGTGATGTCCGCGCCCGTCCAGCCGAGTTCGGAGAGCGTTTTGCGCGCTTCCGGCAGGGATGCCGTGGAGAGAAGCCGCTCCATGCCTGCAGCGTCAAGCACATTCCGCTGGAGCATCGTCAGCCGCCCGGCGGAAAAATACACGCTTGGCTGTGCCATTTCGTGTCCTCCTCTCGCGATTATGCCGGACGATCCGGAAAGAGAATCGCCGCAATGTCTGCTTCCATATCCAGCCGCCGACTATCCAGCAGCGACGCGAACGTGCAGCTGATTTCCATGCCGTTTTTCGCCAGAATCATCCCTGTTTCGCCATTGCGCTTTTCTTCGCCCAGCGTCAGCTGCCCCCGCTTGCCCTGCTTTTGCAGCAGCGTATTCAAATCCGCAAGGAACTTGTCGTCAAACCAGCCGGGGTTCTTGCTGCCGAGGATGACGGTTTCGTCGCCATCCGCCACGGCAGCGGCTTCCGTCATCAGGAAAGCCCGCGCCTGCTGGGGCGGCATGGCTTCCAGCTTGTCAAGTGCCTGCGCGAACGCCTCGTCAATCAGCGTGCGCTTGTCGCTGAGCAGGCGCTTGCGTTCTTCCAGTTCTTCCATGCGCTCCATGCGCAGCCGAGCCGCCTCCGCATCCTCAGAAGCCTGCATCATCAGGCGGCTGTGCGCCGCAGCCATCCGCTTCTCTGCCGCGTCGCGCAGGCGGGCAGCTTTTTCGTTGGCATCGCGCATGATGTCCGATGCACTCGTGCGAGCGTCAGACAGGATTTTTTCCTGAATCGCGTTTGCGTTCATGATGCTCCCCTTACAGCACGATGGCGTTGACGCACAGGAAGGAAATCAGCAGCGCCAGAACGGCGTAGGTTTCCACCATCGCGGTCATCATCATGCCCTTGCCCTGCATTTCCGGACGACGGCCGACCATCAGCATAGAACCGGCGGCGCACTTGCCCTGCGCAATCGCGGAGAAGTAGCCCACGAGCGCGATCGGCAGCGCGGCAGCCAGCAGCATCAGCGCTTTATCGACCGGCACAACGGCACCGCTGCCGCCCATGATGCCAATTTTTGCCATAATCACGATAGCGATAACGAATCCGTAAATGCCCTGTGTTGCGGGCAGCAGCTGCAGAAGCGTCAGCTTCGAGCTGGCTTCCGGCGTTTCAGCGGAAACACCCGCCGCTGTTTCACCCGCCAGACCCACCGCCTTGGCAGAGCCCATGCCGGGCAGAATCGCGGCAATCGCCGCAGCAAACAAACCAATCGCCAAACCCAATTCCATGACAGGTGACCTCCTTCAAAATCAATCGAAAGTTACGCATCCTTACTCCCGGTTTCCGGGCGGATGCTGACGTACTTTGTCCGGCGCTGCAGCGGGCAGAATGCCACGCCGCCTTCCTCAAAGAACTTGCCGAAGAACTCAATATACTGCAGGCGGCAGGCATGAACATACGCGCCCAAGGCGTTGATGCCAAGGCTGAACGCGTGCGCGCCGACGAACAGCACCGAGCCAAGAATCCAGCCAACCGGGCCGTTCTGGAAAATCATGCCGACCAGCATGTCGATGACCTGCCCCATGACCCCCGTCGCCAGACCCATGCCGAACAGGCGCATGTAGGACAGAATGTCGGAAATCCAGCTCGTCGCGCCGTAAATCTGGCTCAAACCGCCCAGCAGACGCGCAAACGGATTCTTTTTCTCGCGTCCGCCGAAGAGGAGCAGCAGCGCCACGCCGAAGATGGTCAAGCCCAGCCCAATCGTCTGCAATGTACCGCCGCACAGCGCGTACAGTCCAAGACCCGTCAGTGCGAAAATCCACGAGAACTGGTCGTAGAGTGCATCCAGCGGCTTCCCGCGCTTGAAATTCAGGTACGCTGCCATGCCAAGACCAGCGTACAAGTGAATCACGCCGACCGCCAGACAAATCATCATGACGGGCATCGGGTCGTTCATCGGGTCAAGCAGACCGCCCCACGGGGCTGTAAAGCCCATCCAAGTGTTGTACGCTGCGCCCCAGACGACGGTCATTACCGCGCCGCCGAAGAGTACCCAGAGCAGTCGGGCGTTCTTCTTTGCGGGCTTTTTGAGGAAAATCAGCGCCAAGATGCCAACAATCATCACCAGACCGTAGCCGGCGTCGGACAGCATCATGCCGAACAGACATGCATAAAATGGCGCCATCACCGCGGTCGGGTCAACGGAGCGGTACGCCGGGAGCGCAAAGCCCTCGACAACGCTCTCGTAGGGTGCATTGACGCGGTTGTTATCCAGCAGAACGGGCGGTTCATCCCCTTCCGCCGGGTCGGTAATATCCACAGAACAGGTGGGTGCAAGGCTGCGGCACTTGTCTGCCACTTGCTGGGCGACCTCAGCGGGTACCCAGCCGCGCAGAAGAAACGCCTTGCCTGTGCCGATGGTCTGGCTGGCGGCTTCCAGCTGATCGCGTTCAATCGTCAGCGCGTCATACCAGACCTTGAGGTGCGTCAGCTCGGCGGAGAGGGCTTTCCAGTCCTGCACAAGCGCTTCCTGCTGACGAAGAATTTCGTTCTTTTCGTTCTCCAGCCGTGCGGACTGCTCCGCGGCAGTTCCCGTAAATTCCGGAAGCTGCGCCAGGGCAAAGCCCGCGTCCCGCAAATCTGCGGCGACCTGCTCCCGTGCACTTTGATGCGCACAAATCCAGACGGCGGCGGTGTCGTGTTCGGCGCTGAGCTGCTCCACCACCACGGGGAGCGATGCCCATTTTTCCTGACACTGCTGGAGTTCTGCGGCTTTCACCGTGCCGAGGAAATGCGCCACACGGCGGGTGTTATGCATCTGCTCCATCGGCAAATCAAACGATAGCCACGGTTTCAGCTGCGACTGTGCTACTTGCAGGCGCATCAGCTGGCCGCGGTATTCGCCGCTGCGTTTCTCCAGCGTTTCCGCCTGACGGAGCGTTTCCTGCAAGGCAGCTTCCTGCTGCGTGATATAGTGGACGTCCTGCGCGGACGCCTCAGGCAGATTGCCCATAAAGGGCGCAGGCTGATGATTGTAGGCGGCACATTCATGGATGACCCACGAGAGCCGCGCAAGGAGCGCATCGACCTGTTCCAGCCGGCCGTCGTCCCTTGTGCGGTACTCCGCGAGTGCCTCATCCTGAAGCGGCGTGATTTCTACACAGCCCATATCCTGCAGCGTCCGAAGAAGTTTGCGCTGATCCTGCCGCATTGCCAGCAGGTCGATGCGCTTCATTTCAACGATTGCCATGCTGCAAGACCCTTTCATAGATCGCGCCGACGGCTTCGGGCAGGTGCTTGCGTGCCTGCTGGCAGAGCGCTTCCCGCTGCTTGCCTGCCTTGGCGCGCTGTGCAGTCAGCTGATGCTCAACCTCCTGCTTTTTGTCCTCCATCGCCTGCGCATACTGTGCGCGATTTTCAATGGCGGCGGCGCGTTCCTGCTGCGCGATGGCGGCTTCGACGGCTTTCACAACGTCGCGTGCCTCACGCTGCGCAGTTTGGCGGATTTCGTCTGCCTGCGCCTCCGCCTGCTGGATTCCTTTCATGATTTCCAGCGACAATCCATTCACCCTCTTTCCGGATGAGTGTCCATATTATTTGGTGCCGAAGAGGCGGTCGCCCGCGTCGCCCAGACCCGGAACGATGTAGCCATGCTCGTTCAGGTGGTCGTCCATGCCCGCGACGTAGATGTCCACGTCCGGATGGTCTTCCTGCATCCGCTTGATGCCTTCCGGCGCTGCAATCAGGTTGACCAGACGGATGTGACTGCATCCGCGCTTTTTGATGAAGCTGATGGCTGCGGACGCGCTGCCGCCGGTGGCAAGCATCGGGTCGAGGACAATCAGTTCACGTTCCTGCGCGTCGGCGGGAAGCTTGCAGTAGTATTCCACCGGATTCAGCGTCACGGGATCGCGGTAGAGGCCGATGTGACCGACGCGGCAGGCAGGAATCAGGTTCGTAACGCCGTCCACCATGCCCAGACCAGCGCGCAGAATCGGCACAATGCCCAGCTTCTTGCCCGCAAGCACCTTCGATTTCATCTTGCAGATGGGCGTTTCAATCTCGACTTCCTCGGTGGGCAGGTCGCGAGTGACTTCGTAGACCATCAGTGTAGAGATTTCTTCCAGCAGCTCACGGAATTCCTTGGGACCCGTTTCCTTCTTGCGCATGATGGTCAGCTTATGCTGAATCAGCGGATGGTTGAGAACGTGTACTTGACTCATGGGGATGCCTCCTTTATTTTTTCCGAGGGTACCAGAGTGGCTTACAGCGCTATTATAGCATTCTCAAATTCATTTTGCAAGTATTTTTGCAGATTCCGCAAAAATTTGATTCATATGCGCGGAAAATCGCACTTTTCTCCTATTAGATATGCAATATTTCGCGACGACCATGCATTTTTGTGCTGCTGGTTCTGTTCAAAAATCAACATTGACAGCGCGAAGTGATTGACATACAATAGTCTTATCCTATTATATAGGAGCAGCTTTTCGCCGGCGCCCAATTTGACCCGGTGCATCCTCTTGTCTGGAAAATGTCAAATTGCGTGTTTAGGCGTCAGAACATGATAATATAATTGGAGGAAACTGAAATGCTGCCTGTGATTGGGGTTACAGCAAGTGTGGCGGACGATCGCCTTTCGTTTCAGCAGAAGCGGATGTACTGCGAGGCGATTTCCGCGTGCGGCGGACTGCCGCTGATTCTGCCGCCGCAGGAAGATGTGTCGCGCGCATCGCAGGTGCTGTCGCTGCTGGATGGCCTGCTGCTGGCGGGCGGCGACGACATTGATCCGGCGTATTACGGCGAGGAGACGTTGCCGGAATGCGGGCTGATTACACCCATCCGCGATATCTGGGAAATGCCGCTGTGCCGGGAAGCGCTCCATCGCCATTTGCCCCTGCTGGGCATCTGCCGGGGGCTTCAGGTGTTGAATGTCGCGCTGGGCGGCTCACTGGTTCAGGATTTGCCGTCGCAGTGGCCTGACTCCCCCATTGGCCATCAGCAGACGCAGCCGCCGGAAGTCGCGACGCATCCCGTGCGGTTGGATGCACAGAGCCGCTTGGCGCGCATCATTGGCGCTGAGTCGCTGATGACGAACTCGCACCATCATCAGGCGGTGAAGCAGCTTGCGTCTGGGTTGACGGCAACGGCGTGGGCGCAGGATGGCGTCATTGAAGGGGTGGAAAAGATAGACGAGCCGTTCTGCGTCGCGGTGCAGTGGCATCCGGAGCGGCTCTGGAATCAACCGGACGGATTGCCGCATCGGGCGCTGTTCGCAGCGCTGGTGGATGCGGCGAAATCAGCTGCAGTCTGATAGACAAAGCGTTCCCTTTGTGGTATGATGGACATGAAACCACCTCCAGACTTCCGAAATCAGGAAGGAGAAAATTGCTATGTGGAAAAAATTCTGCGCCGCTTTGCTCCTGATGCTTCTGCTGCCTGCCTGCGCACTGGCGGAGGTCGTCATCAGCGAAATCATGACCTCCAACGGCACATACGAGAATGGACATGCCTACGACTGGATTGAGCTGCACAACACGGGCAAATCCACCGTCGATATCAGCGGCTGGTATTTGAGCGACAGCAAAAAGAACAAGATGAAGTTCCAGTTCCCGCAGGGGACGAAGCTCAAAGTGGACGGCTATCTGACCGTCTTCTGCACGGGCGACGACAAGGTGGACGTTGGCAAGGACAGCAAGTTCTACGCGACGTTCGCGCTCAGTTCGTCCGGCGAAAGCATCTATCTTTCGGACGCGGACGGCAATCAATTGCAAAAGCTGAAATATCCCCAGCAGTATGGCTGCGTGAGCTACGGTACAGCCGATGACGGAGCAACCTACGGCTTCTTCGAGAACGCGACGCGCGGCAAGAAGAATGACACGACCATCTATTCCGGACGGGTGGATGCGCCTGTACTGGACACGGCGGGCGGCTTCTACACGGACAGCGTGATCGTCATGGCGCACTCGGTGCTGTCCGGCGCAACATTGCGCTACACCACGGACGGCTCCACCCCGAACGCGAAGTCGAAGGAGTTCCCGGCAGGCGGCTTGACCATCAAGGAAACGACCGTCGTTCGGATTCGTGCGTTTCAGCCCGAACTCGTCCCGTCGCCCACGGTCAGCGCGACGTACTTCATCAACGACGACCCCGCGACGCCGATTGTCTCCTTGATTACGGACGAGGATTACCTGTTCAACAAGAAAACTGGTGCGCTGGTCAAGGGCACAGGCAGCATCCCCAACTATGACAAGGAGCTTGAATACCCCATCAACATCGAGTATTTCACGGGTGACGGCATGTGCGAAATCAACCAAATGGGCACATTCACCTGCTCCGGGCATTCCGCGCGCATCAACGCCCAGAAGTCGATTGCTCTCTACGCACGCAAGGCGTACGGCAACGACCGCTTTGCCTTCAACCCCTTCCCGACGCGCGACTACGATTCCTACAAGTCCATTCTGCTCCGTGCCGCCAATTCTGATACATACGCAACCCGCCTGCGCGACATTGTGGCATCGTCGCTGGCGGAAGGCGAAGGGATTCTGTACCAAGACCACGTCGTGATTCAGGTGTACATCAATGGGCAGTACTGGGGGCACTACAACCTGCGCGAGAAAATCAACAAGTATTTCATCGCGCAGTACGAGGGCATGACGGACGAAAAGGACATTGACAGCATCGATATTCTCGCCCGCACCGGCACAGACCGCTTCACGCAGAACGGCAACAACGAGGATTGGCTGGAACTGGCGGATTTCTGCAAGAAAAAGGATCTGAACGACCCGGAAAACCTGCAGTACGTCACCGACCGGCTGGACGTGGACAGCCTGTTCACCCACGCTGCGTACGAAATCATATTGGGCAATGTGGACTTCACGAACGTGCGCGTATACCGCGTGCCGGGTGGCAAGTGGAAGTATCTGCTGTTCGACGTGGAAGCGTGCTGGCGGAATCTGGATAAAACACCGTTGGAGTATTACATCAAGCCCGTCAGCGCGAAGATTCAAGGCTTCCGGCACGAGCCGCTCAATGCGCTGCTCGCCGTGCCGGAAATGAAGGCGAAATTTCTCACGCGCGTGGCGGAAATTCTGGAAAAGCACTTCCAGTGGCCGGATGTCGAGGCGCACTTCAACGAGGTTATAGACGTATTGGAGCCGATTCTGCCGCGCCACATTGCGCGCTGGAAGAACATGAAGCTCAGCAACTGGCAGAAAAACATCAGCGCGACGGAGTATTACGCACGCGTGCGCCCGAAGAAGATTCCGGAAATGCTGCAAAAGGCAATGAAGCTGACCGACGAAGAAGTGGAGACATACTTCGGCGAAGTGCTGCGCCTGTTGGAAGAAACGAATACGAAGAAATAACTTGATGCATCCTCTCACTTGACGGCGGGAGGGTGCTTTTTGCGCTGTTCGCCTTTTCAAATGCAAACGGATGTGCTATAATAGCCGTACAATAGGACGGAAAAGGAGGTGTACTGATGGCGGGACGGCTGATTTTTCACTGTGACGGCAACAACTTTTTCGCTTCCTGCGAGTGCATAGAGCATCCTGAGTGGCGGGATGTACCGATGGCGGTCGCTGGCGACCCAAAAGACCGCTGCGGCATCGTCGTGGCGAAAAACGAGCTGGCGAAAAAAGCGGGCATCAAAACGACGGACACCATCTGGCAAGCGCGGCAGAAATGTCCAAACATCCTCTTCGTTCCGCCGCATCACGACGAGTACGCGCGCGTGTCACGGCGCATGAATGCCATTTTCCACGAATATACGGATTTCGTGGAGCCTGCTTCGATTGACGAATCATATCTGGACATGACAGGCGCGCCGGGATTCTATGGGCTGTCCCCGCGCGAACTGGCGGATTTGCTCCGGCGGCGCGTGCGAGAGGAAATCGGCATCACGATTTCCGTGGGCGTGTCGTTCTGCAAGGTGTTCGCGAAAATGGGCAGCGACTACCGCAAGCCGGACGCGACGACACTGATTTTCCGCGAGAACTATCAAGAAATGCTCTACCCGCTGCCCGTCGCGACGATGCTCTATGCCGGTCGCGCGTCCGTGCAGACGATGGCACGCCACGGCATCCGCACCATCGGCGAACTGGCGGCGCGTCCCCGCGCAGACTTAAGGAGGATGCTTGGCAAGTCTGGCGAGCAACTTTGGCTGTACGCGAACGGCTTGGATGACAGCCCTGTTCGGCGCTATGAGGACAGACAAGAAGTGAAGTCCGTCAGCCGCGGCATGACCTTTCGGCGCGATTTGGTCAACATGGAGGAAGTGCGCTGCGGTGTGTCCGTGCTGGTGGATGAAATCGCGGCGACACTGCGGCAAAGCGGATTGAAAGGCAGCGTCATCAGCGTGACGCTCAAAGCGCCGACGCTGCACACCCTGTCCCACCAAGTTACCCTGCCGCACCCGACGTATTTGCAGCAGGAAATCCGTACAGTGACGATGCAGCTGATTACAGACCACTGGTCGGTTTCGGCGAAGTCGCCTGTTCGGTCGATCACTGTCGGCGTATCGCATCTGTCCGGTGAAAACGAGGCATATACGGAGCAGCTGAGCCTGTTTGATTTGTGCACTTCGGTCGGTAATGCAGAAAAAGAACCGACGGTCGGTTCTGAAAAGCAGGAAAAAGTGGAGGCGGCAGTGGCAAAACTGCGGCAGCGGCTTGGCAACGATGCGGTGTCCCTTGGCTGTTACGACAACGATGAAATCGGCGTGCGGCAATATGGGAAAAAGCGCTGAATTCGGTATGCTTGACAGCCAATTCCGGGCATATTATAATAGAACAAGCCGGTTCATTTTCCGGGTCTATTAGGAGGAAACGAAATGGGAGCAATGCCCGCAAGCCGTTATGCTTTTGGGTCAGTGCCGTGGTACAGCGTACTGATTGTCAGCGCGATTGTGATTGGTCTTTCCCTGTGCGGTCACGAACAGAAGCGGCTGAAACTGCCCGCTGATTTGGCGATTGACCTCGCGCTGTGCCTGATTCCGTCCGCCATTGTCGGCGCGCGCCTGTACTACGTCGCGTTCTCGTGGGACGTGTTCGCCGCCGACCCGCTGCGGATTCTGCGCATCTGGGAGGGCGGACTCGCCATCTACGGCGGCATCCTTGGCGGAGCGATTGCGCTGCTGCTTTTCTGTGCCGTGCGGCATATGCCGCTGCTTCAGTTAGCGGACGTTCTTGTTCCGGCGCTTGCGCTGGGGCAAGGCATCGGGCGCTGGGGCAACTACTTTAATATGGAGGCCTACGGGCGGCTGATTACGAATCCGCAATGGCAGTTTTTCCCGGCGGCGGTGCTGATTCCGGTCGATTCAGGCTACGAGTGGCATATGGCGACGTTCTTCTATGAATCGTGCGTCGATGTGCTGATTTTCCTCGTCCTGTGGTTCGGCGTGCGGAAGCGCAAGCGGTGGAACGGACAACTGCTGGCAGTCTACATGCTCATGTACGGCATCGGGCGCGCGGTCATCGAGGGGCTGCGGATGGACAGCCTGTATTCCGGCAGCATTCGCATCAGCCAGATTGTCAGCATCACGCTCGCGGCGGTCGGGCTGATTTGGCTGCTGATTGGCACATTCGCGCGGAAAAATCCGCAGAGAGAGGGATAACTATGCCGACGACACCAGCGAAGAACCTGCTCTACCGCGCGGCGCTGCCGATTCTGGCACCGCACAGCCGCGGGCAGATGACGCACCACGTATTCGGGCATCCGCTGACGAGTCTGCCGAACTATGAACGGATTCTGGCGAAGCACCATGTGTTCGGCGCGTCGCTGCTGCTGCAGGATGGGGCGAATTGCGCTCTCTGCAACACATCAACGGCGAATCCAGAGCATCTGGCGCAGGAGAACACGCGCTACCGCGTCGCATCGATCACGAAGATGGCGACGGCACTCGTGACGCTCCGCTGCATTGACAACGGACTGTTTGCGCTGGACAGCGAGGCAGCTTCCCTATTGCCGGACGGCGAAAAAACCCCTGCGCTGTCCGGCGTGACCGTGCGGCATCTGCTTTGCCACACGTCGGGTCTGCGTGACCTGCCGATGCTGGACGATTGCCTGAAAGAGGGCAAGCCGTACACGGAACTGCTGCGTCAGCCGGAGATTCGCGCCTGTGCGCCCGGTCAGCAGCTGATTTATTCCAACTTCGGCTTTGGGCTGCTGGGATGCATTCTGGAACAGCAGACGGGGCTGTGTATTGAGCCGCTGTTTCAGGAAATGCTGTTCCGTCCGCTGCACATGCGCGCGACGCTCGATGCGTCTACGCTGAACGAGGCGGAAATCATGCCGATTACGCGCGTGCTGCCTTATCGCGCGGGTCAGGAGCTTCGCGTGACGGCGCTTGGGCGGCATCCGCTGCAAAAGCCGAATCCGCTATGCCATTACGGGCATACGGCAGGAGCAATGTATACCGACGGTCGGTCTGTTTTGCAGATGCTGACGCTTATTTATCAGCGCGGCACGATGGACGAAACGCGTCTTATCGGCGAAAATCTCATGCAGGAAATGACGCGCCGGCAGTCCGCAACCCCGACGCGCACCTACGGGCTGGGGCTGGTCATCCTCAATCGCCCAGAGATTTCGCCGCGCCAGCTGCTGGGGCATCAAGGATTCGCATATGGCTGCGTGGACGGCGCGTTCATCGAGGAAGAAACGGGGCGCGCCGTCGTGTTCCTCAACGGCGGCGCAAGCGAGGCACGAACAGGGCGGCTGGGGCTGGTCAACCGCGATGTGCTGCAATGGGCGCTGAAACAGGAGATGCCATCATGGACATAATCACGCGTATCACCCGTCAGCGCGGCAAAATGCAGATTGTCATCAGTGAGCAGGAGACGATCGTCGTACCGCTTTCGCTCTTCCGCGAGCGGCCGCTGACGGAGGGTCAGCCCATCAATCTGGAAGAATACGACAATTGGCTGATGGTGCGGCAATATCGCCATGCGCTGGATCGGGCGGTTGCCTGCCTTGCGGCACGAGCGCACAGCAAGCATGAAATCGAACAGAAACTGCTGCGGGTCGGCTATCGTCCCTGCACGGTGGAAATGGTGCTGTATAAATTAGAGCGCGAGCATTTGCTCAACGATGCGGACTTTGCGCGGCAATGGGTAGAGGCGCGTTCGGGACGCAAGCTGGGACGCAGCCGCATTGCGCAAGAACTGCGGCGCAAGGGTATCGATGCGGATGAGGCTGAGGAAGCCCTATCCGCGATTGGCGAGGACGACCAGCTGGCGGACGCGATTGCACTGGCGGAAAAAGCAGCGGCGCGCGCGAAGTCCGATGAGGATCCGCGCAAGACGTATCAGCGCATTGCAGCGATGCTGGCGCGGCGCGGCTTCCGCTGGGACATCACGAAAGAGGCGTTGGCGCAGGTGCTGCAGGCGGATTGACACTTGACACGGAAGCCGTTCCCCGATATAATGAGAACATCTTGTGGAAAACGCGAAAGGGAGGTAAACACGGTGGAAAATCAGGAGTCGATTTACGAGGAGAAGCAGGGCAATCTGCTGACCGGCATTCTCGGCGCCCTCTTGGGTGCGCTCATCGGTACGGCGCTGTGGGTGCTGGTCGGCGTATGGGGGTACGTCGCAAGCATCGTCGCGTGGCTGACGGCATTCTTGGCGGGCAAGGGCTATGATCTGCTGCACGGGCGTCCCGGCAAGGCGAAGGCCATCACGATTATCGTAATGCTGATTCTGTCGATTTGCGTCGGCACGGTAGGAACGGCAACAGTAATCATGGTACAAAGCTACAATCAGCAGATTTCGGAAATGAACACGTTTGAACAGGCTCGGATTCAGAAGTATGGCCCGACGGTTGAAGAGTATGTGCAAAGCATGTTCATGGAGCAGGACATCCAAACGGAGATCGTGAAGAACCTCGCGTTGGGGATGCTGTTCGGCGCGCTGGGCGCGTATCCGATTGTGCTGGGCGACCGCCGCAAGAAGCAGAGGCAGGATACCGTCCAGCCGTATGAGGCGGCGGATGGCGCACCGAAATCAACGGAAAATGCGGATGACACGGACAAGCATCTGGATGCTTAATCACATAAAGCAAACGCCGTATCGGAAAATCAATCCGGTACGGCGATTTTTTGCGTTTATGGTTTTTTGCGGGTGCAACGGGCAAACTCCGCCGCCAATGCAGCGTTGATTTCCCGAACAGCGGTTTCGTCCGGCTTGACCTCCTCGCGGTCATAGGTGAAAATGCCGTTGATTTCCTCCTCTACGTCGCTGACCTGCGTGTACACCAGCGCGGACAGCCCCTTTTGCAGCTGCGGCAGTACCGTTTCCAGCTGCAATTGGCGATAGCGCGCGGTTAAATCCTCCCGACTTTCCGCTGTGCCGTAGCCATACGACTTCTCATGCGTACAGTGGCCGGGCATGGGGTACGCAATGCCGCCGTACTCCGTCAGCGCCGTTACGCGCCGATGCTTCCGCACTTTCAGCGGATAGAAATAGTTGTGCATGGAGTACACATCGCCGCCGCCTTGGTCAAACCAGCCGCTCGCTTGGTCAATCAGGCGCGTCGCATCCATCCGGCGGAGAATTTCCGTCACCTGACGTGCGTTGAACTGCCCCCAGCCTTCGTTGAACGGCACCCACAGCGCAATGCACGGATGATGGTACAGCGTATTCACCGTGTCCGACATTTCGCGCAGGAAAAGTGCCCGGCTTGCTTCATTTGGGCGCGACAGCAGATGCCGGAACAGCCCGACATCTGGGAAATGCCGCAGGACTGGCAGCAGCACGTTCGCCAAGTACGTCACATACCACGACTTCATGGGTGTGCCGCCGCTGACGAAATCCTGCCAGACAATCAGCCCCAACCGGTCACAGTGATAATACCACCGCTGCAGCTCAATTTTCGCGTGCTTGCGCAGGAGGTTGAAGCCCAGTGCCTTCACGCGCTGCAATTCGTTCACCACTGCTTCGTCCGACGGCGGCGTGTACAGTCCCTCCACCCAGTAGCCCTGATCCAGCAACCCGTTGAGCAGAATCGGCTGACCGTTCAGGCAGAAGCGAGGAATGCCGTGCGCATCCGGCTGACACGTCCACTGCCGCATGGCAAAGTAGCTTTCCACTCTGTCCTCCTGCAGCGAAATTTCCACATCGTAGAGGAACGGATCGTCCGGCGACCAGCGGTGCAGCGCCTCTTCCGGCAGCTTCAGGGCAACACTCGCCTGATGATGAACTGCCGTGTTCCGTGCCATAGCGACTTCCCTGCCGTCCGCGGTCACGCGAAAGGTAACAAGGCAGTCGGAGCTGACGGAGACGGCAAAACGAACCGTGCGCGTCGGCACGTCCGGCGTAATCGTCAGCTTCTGCACATAGCAGTCCGGCACACGCTCCAGCCAGACGGTCTGCCAAATGCCGCTCTGCGCGGGATAGAACATGCCGCCGGGGGTCAGTTTCTGCTTGCCGCGCGCCTGAATGCCGCAGTCGGACGCGTCCTGCACGGCGACATGCAGCGTATTTTCGCCGTTCTGCAAATAGTCGGTGATATCCAGCGAAAACGGCCAGTAGCCGCCGCTGTGCCGCCCGACCTCCCGATGATTGATGAGAATCACGCAGTCATTGTCCACCGCGCCGAAATGCAGCAGCACGCGCCCGCCAGCCCCATCCGGCGGCGTAAACATGCGCTGATAGTGCAGCCACTGATTCGGCTGAAGCGTCCGCCGAACGCCCGAAGCTGCCGTCTCCGGCGAATACGGCACGAGGATTTCGCCGTCCCACGCATGGGGCAGGGCTTCATCCGCCGTAATGGCGTACGACCACAAACCGTTGAGGTTCAGAAAGCTGTCTCGGCGCAGCGCCGGACGCGGATATTCCGGGAAAGGAATCACGAGCGTCTCCCCTTTCGATTGTTTATGACCATTGTAGCACATCCGCCAGAAAAATGAAAGAGCGGAAATCGACCTTCCCCCTTGACAGAAAAGCGCGAAACACCTACAATGAACAGGACGGTTTCTTTATCGAAGCGACCGAAAAGGAGTTGAATTTTGATGATGAAATATGTATTTGTGACCGGCGGCGTTGTTTCTTCGCTGGGCAAGGGCACAACGGCAGCATCCCTGGGACGGCTGCTGAAGGCGCGCGGCTACAAGGTTGCCATGCAGAAATGCGACACCTACTATAACTTCAATCCGGCGCTGCTGTCCCCTTTGCAGCACGGCGAAAATTTCATTACGGAGGACGGCGTGGCGGCTGACCTTGACTTGGGGCACTACGAGCGCTTTATCGACGAGTCGCTCAAGGGTGAAGCAAGCATCACCACCGGCAAGATTCACACTGCCCTGGTGGAGCGCGAGCTGCGCGGCGAATACCACGGCGCGACGATTACGGTCGTGCCGCATGTGACGAATGAAATCAAGCACCGCATCATCACGGCGGCGGAAAACTCCGGCGCGGATATTGCGATTATCGAAATCGGCGGCGTGGCGGGCGATATCGAGTCCTCCCCGTATCTGGAGGCGATTCGTCAGTTGAAATGGGAGCTTGGCGCGGGCAACACATGCTTCATCCATGTGGCGCTGATGCCGTATTTGTCCGTTGCGGGCGAAATGAAAACGAAGCCGACGCAGCACTCTGTCAAGGCCCTGCGCGCCATCGGCATTCAGCCGGATGTTATCGTCTGCCGCACAGAGGTGAACATCAGCCAGTCCGCAAAGGACAAAATCGCGCTGTTCTGCAATGTGCCGGTGGGTAACGTCGTGCAGAACCGGGATGCGTCCACGCTGTTTGAAGTGCCGCTGAATCTGGAAAAAGAAGGGTTGGCGGGCATGGTGCTGAAAACGCTGAAGCTTGACAATCCCCCGGCGGATTTGACCGAGTGGACGAACATGGTCGCCCGCTATGACGCGCCGACGCAGGAAGTGCATATCGCGCTGGTCGGCAAGTACGTTGCCGTGCATGATGCGTACCTGTCTGTGCACGAAGCGCTGGTGCACGCGGGCATCGCAAACCTCGCGGCGGTGTATGTGGACTATATCTCCTCGGACGAGCTGACGGCAGCGAACGCCGCGGAACGGCTGGGCAGCTATCACGGCATCATCCTCCCCGGCGGCTTCGGGCACCGTGGCGCGGAGGGGATGCTGGCGGCGGCGAACTTCGCGCGCACGAAGGGTATCCCCTGCCTGATGATTGGCTACGGAATGCAACTTGGCGTGGTGGAAGCGGTTCGGTCACTTTTGTCGCTGCCGGACGCGAATTCGACGGAAGTCAATCGGCTGGCAAACCCGGCGGTGGTAGCGATTCCGCGCGACCGCGTGGACGAGAACGATGGCCGGCAGAATGCGCGCATGGGCGGCATGGATGTCGTGCTGACCGAGGGCAGCCGCACCGCGGCCATCTACGGTCTGACGATGGTGCACGAGCGCCACGGCAACCGTTACGAGGTGGATGATGCGTTCCTTGCGCCGCTGCACGAGGTCGGCGTGGATTTTGTCGGCTTCAGCGCGGACGGAAATTACCCGGAGGTATTCGAGATTCCGGCGCATCCGTTCTATATCGGCACAATTTATCATCCGGAGTTTCTTTCCCGCCCCAATAAGGCGCATCCGCTGTTCGCGGCGTTCATCGGCGCAGCGGCGGCGCATCAGGCATAAGGAGGCTGGCATATGGCCAATGCGATTCTCATCCCCGGCAAAGAAAAACGGGTTTACGGCGGGCATCCATGGGTGTTCCGCAGCGATATTGCGCGCGTTGAGGGCGATTTCACCCCCGGCGACATCGTGTCGGTGTATTCCAGCAAGGGCAAATTCTTGGCGAAGGCGTTTTACAATCCGCAGAGCCAGATTTCCCTGCGCATCATGAGCCTGCACGACGAGCCGATTGACCGCGCGTTCATCTTCCGCCGTGTCAAGGAAGCTGTTGATTACCGGCGCACGTTCGCGGACTTGCGCTCCTGCCGATTGATTTTCGCGGAGAGTGACCGCCTGCCCGCGCTGATTGTGGACAGCTTCGGCGATGTATTGGTGCTGCAATGCCTGGCGCTGGGCATGGAGCGCTTCAAGCAGGATGTGGTGGACGCGCTGGTGGAAGAAGTGCATCCACAGGGCATCTATGAGCGCAGCGACGTGCCGGTTCGCCGCTTGGAGGGCTTGGAGCAGCTGACAGGCGTGATGTACGGCACAGTTCCCGATCGCGTGGAGATGGTGGAGAACGGCGTCCACTTCTGGGTGGATGTCAAGGAAGGGCAGAAAACGGGCTTCTTCCTCGATCAGAAGGAGAACCGCGCCGCGATTGCACCGTTCGTCAAGGGAAAGACCGTACTGGACTGCTTCACGCACACGGGCAGTTTCGCGCTTCATGCGGGGCATTATGGCGCGAAGGAAGTCACGGGCGTGGATATTTCCGCTTTCGCCTGCGAATTCGCGACGGAAAACGCGCGCCTGAACGGGCTGGAGAATGTCGTCCACTTCGTCGAAGCGAATGCGTTTGACCTGCTGGCGGAGCAGAGCCGCGCGGGCGTCAAGTATGACGTGGTGATTCTCGACCCGCCCGCGTTCACCAAGACGCGCAGCGCCATCGAAGCGGCGACGCGCGGCTACAAGGAAATCAACCTGCGTGCGATGAAGATGGTCAAGCCCGGCGGCTACCTGATTACCTGCTCCTGTTCGCAGCACATTCTGCCGGATGCGTTCATGCAGATTGTCCGCGACGCGGCGCATGATGCGCATGTGCAGCTGCGTCAGGTCGAGTACCGCACGCAGGGGCGCGACCATCCGATTCTGCCTGCCGCGCCGGAAACGCAGTACCTCAAATGCGGCATCTTCCAGATTTTTGATTAATACTATTTCCAAATTCACCTGCGCCATCTGCTTGCGACTTTTCCGCTCTGACGTCCGGTCGTTCCATTTAGCGTAGCGCTGCTACGCTGCATTTCACTCCCGTTAGCCAGAACGAAAAACTCGCGGCGCATCTTGGCGCATTCTCATTTTGAAATAGTATGAGGTGCAAAACGATGAAACTGATGTTTGTCCGCCATGCTGAACCGGACTACAAGCACGATTCGCTGACCTTGAAAGGGCATCGGGAGGCGCAGCTACTGTCGCTTCGGCTGGCAAAACTCGACGTGCGGGACTTCTACGTCTCCCCGCTGGGGCGTGCGCAGGAAACCGCGCGGTACACCTTGGAGCGCACGCACCGCACGGCGGAAACGCTGCCGTGGCTGGCGGAGTTCCGCGGGCGGAGCATTGACCCGGAAACGGGCGCAGAGCGGATTCCGTGGGACTACAAGCCGCGGCTGTGGCAGGGGCATCCGCTGCTGTACGACGTGAATCACTGGACGGAGGATGAACTGTTCCGCGTCGGCACGGTCGATGCGATTTGGCGTGAAACGCAGGCGGGCATGGATGCGCTGCTGGCGCGCTACGGTATGATTCGCGACGGACATCTGTACCGCTGCGACAACAACCAGCCGGACACGATTGTGCTGTTCTGCCACTTCGGCATCATGATGGCGTGCATCGGGCACTTGCTGGGCGTGTCGCCGATGCTGCTGTGGCACGGCTTCTGCACGCAGCCGTCCAGCGTGACCACGCTGGTGACGGAAGAGCGCGTGAAGGGTGAGGTCGTGTTCCGCTGTATGCAGTCGGGCGACCTTTCGCACCTGTACGCGGCAGATGAGCCATACTCGACGGCGGCGCTTTTCCCGGAATGCTACACCGGGCGCGACAGCACCGACCCGCCGGAATGGGACGCGCTGGGATACCGGTAAGGAGCAGAAATGAAGCTGATTTCGTGGAATATCAACGGCTTTCGGTCGCTGATGAACCGGACACTGCTGGATGCTTTCGCGCGGCTGGACGCGGATGTTTACTGCCTGCAGGAGACGAAACTGCAGGCCGGTCAAGGTGAGCTGGATTTGCCGGGTTTTACAGGCATTTGGAATTACGCCGACCGCCCCGGCTATTCCGGCACAGCGGTGCTGACACTGCGAACGCCTGTATCCTCTCGCTTCGGTTTGTGCGAGGATGAAACGGATACGCAGGGGCGTGTGATTACGGCGGATTTGGGTGACTTTTACCTTGTGAACGCCTACGCGCCGAACGTCGCGGCGGATTTGAGCCGTCTGCCGGAGCGCATTGCGTGGAATGACGCGCTGCTTCGTCATTTGCAGGCGCTTGATGCGCAGAAACCCGTCATTCTCTGCGGGGACTTGAATGCCGCCTACAACGATGCGGATTTAGCCGGAAAGTCGCAGGGAATGCACGTTCCGGGCTTCACGCGCGAGGAACGCAGCGGGATGGCGGCGCTTCTGCAAAGCGGCTTCGTTGATGTCTATCGCCACGTTCATCCGGACACCGCGCCCGGTGCATTCGCCTATCGCAAGGGCATTCGCGCGGGCGGGCTGGATTACTTTCTTGTGTCCGAACGCATGGTGGAGCGCATAGTCGATGCAAATGCGCATCCGAGAATCCGCGGCTCTGACCACTACCCGATGGAACTTGTTATCCGCTGACGACGAAACGCCGTTCACTGCTTGACAATGGCAGTGAGCGGCGTTTTTTCAGGGGCAAAGTTCGCTCAAAAGCGAGTAGTAGCGCAGTTTTTCCTCATCAAGGGGGAGATTCAGCGCGGAAAAGAGAGTGTTTCGCTCGAACGGGCGCGCCTTTCCCCCAAAAAGTCCGGTCGTATTCGCCCACATGCTCCATAAGCCTTGGTCGAGGTCGCGCCATCGGTCGGCACAGCCCGCCTGCCCCAAATCAAGGAAGCCGACAATCCCCTTTTCGTCCGCGAGGATGTTCGGCAAACAGAAGTCGCCGTGGGACAGCACAAGCGTTTCCGGCGGACGGTTCGCTTTCAGCCACGCCAGCAGCGCTTCCGGCGATGCAAATCCACCTGCGCCGTATGTGTCCGGCTGATTCGCGGTGTCAATGGTAACGCGCCCAGCGGCGATGTCTGCTTCCGCCTTTTGCAGGACGTCGTCCAGCACATAGGAGCAGGGACAGCCCGCAATGTCGACATTCCAGAGCATCTCCGCCGCATCCGCCATCCGGCGCGCCAGCAGCGGCTGATTGTCCAGAAACGTTTCGTCGCAGAGCATCCGCCCGCGAAGGCGCGTCATCAGCAGATAGCGCATTTCACCCTGCACCGCCTCCGCCAGCACCTCCGGCACGGGCAGCCGCCCCTTCAAAAACCGCAGCATGATGCCCTCATTCGCCGCATTTCCCGTGTCCGGCTGCACTTTCAGCACACAGTCCTCATACATCACGACCTGCGCGCCCGAATGCCCGATGCGGTTCTCTTCGCCCGGATGTTGGGGCAGAAGCGCCTGAATCGCCGCTGGTATCATTCGCCAATCTCCCTTTCCGCGTTTTCCCGATAATATCATAAAATTTTCCGCCTGTCAACGCCGGAAACGCTTGCACAAGCGCGCCCGATGTGCTACAATGTGGGAGGTTCCTAAGAGCAATTGAAGGAGGCAGCTATCATGACTGATACCCCCAACACCCCTGAACTGAATCCGCAGGACGTGCAGGATGAAGATGATCTGGACGTGGTCGTGATGACCGACGAGGACGGCACGGAATATCTCTATGACATCGCCGCCCGCATGGAACATGGCGACAACGAGTATGTGGTGCTGGTCCCGCAGGATGAAAATGACGACGAGGTCGTAATTCTCCGTTCTGAAATCGTCGATGACGAGACCGAAGAATTTGTGCCGGAAGAAGATGACAGCATCACCGATGCCATCTTCGAGGAATTTAAGCAGATGTTCGCCGACGACTACAACTTCGCCGACGGCGACGAGGGCGACGACAGCATGTTCACCGACGCGGAGTGACGCAGGAGGCTGACGATGAGCGAAATTCAGGACGAGGACATCATCACGCTGACCGACGAAAACGGCAACGATGTGGAGTTCCTGCTGCTGGACGTGGTCGAGTACAACAACGACGACTACATGGTGATGATTCCGCTGGACGATGAAGAAATTGAGGATGACGACGAGCAGGACGAAGTGGTGATTCTCAAGGTCATTCGCGAAGGCGACGAAGAAACCTACTCCGGTGTGGAGGACGAGGACGTGCTGAACGCCGTCTTTGAAATTTTCCAAGAACAGAATGCGGAAGAGGACGAGGACTAATTCGTCTCTCAAACGCAAAAAGGCGTTGGAATGTACGTTCCAGCGCTTTTTTCGTATGCAAAAAGCCGGGACAGCGTTCGTGCTCCCCCGGCTTTTGGTGATTATTTCGTTTCCGCGAGTTTTTCCTGCATGACCCCCAGCGCTTTTGCAAGCTGTGCGTCGGTCAGGTCACCCAACTCGTACATGCCGTTGTCTCCGTCCACTTCCACGTCCGGCGTGATGCCCTGCTTGTGCACCGCATAGCCGTTGGGCGTGTAGTACTGCGCAACGGTAATCTGCATCCCAGAACCGTCGGAGAGCGGCACAACCGACTGCACGATGCCCTTGCCGTAGGTCTTTTTGCCGACAACGATCGCGTTCGCGCGGTCACGCAGTGCACCGGTGAGGATTTCGGAGGACGATGCGCTGTTCTCGTTGACAAGGATCACCAGCTGCATCTCCACCTTGCCGTCCTTTGTGCGGTAGTAGTAGCGTTCACCGTTCTTGTACTGCAAATAGCACAGCGTCCCCTTGTCAAGGAAGATATCGGCGATGCTCTGCGCGTCGTTCACCCAGCCGCCGGGGTTGTCGCGCAGGTCGATAATCAAGCCCTTCGTGCCGTTCTCCACCATCTTATTAACGGTGGTCTCAAACTTTTCAGCGCAGTCGCCTGCAAAGTCGTAGAGATAAATGTAGCCGATTTCGTCGGTCAGCATCATGGAATCAATGCGGTTGACGTTAATGTTCGCGCGCGTGAGCGTGTACGCCATTTCTTCCGTACCACGCAGGAACGTGACGTGCACATCCGTGCCCGGCGTGCCACGCATGATATCTACCGCATCGTTAATGGTGCTGGAGTTGACATACAAATCCTCCACCTTATAGAGAATATCGCCCTTGCGGACGCCCGCCTCATGCGCCGGGCCGTTGTCGAACACGCGGCTGATGGTGCAGATTCCCGTCAGATAGGACGTGGAAATCTGGATGCCGACACCCGCATATTCGCCTTCGTCATCCTCCCAGAGCTTGGCGTACTCTTCGGGCGTGTAGTAGAAGGTGTACGGATCACCCAGCCCGGAGAGCAGGCCGTCCGCCGCGCCGTCAAGCAAACTCTGCTTGTCGTAGTCCTCGAAGTACCCTTCATCCACAATGTCCATCAGTTCCAGCAGCTTGTCAAACTGCTTGTACTTCTCATACTCCTCGCGGGAAATTGTGACGGTGTCGCCGCTGGTATCGTCGGTGGCGGCATTCGCCATCTGCTTGCCCATCAGAGCGGTGAGCGTCGTGCAGCCGCTGAGCATCGCGCAGCACAGGACAAGAGACAGCACGAGCGCAAGTTTCTTTTTCATGGGAAAAATCCTCCTTATCGTTTATTTCCGGGGCGCTTTGTCGCCGCTGACTTTCTTCAATTCCATCAGGATTTTGAAGGTGATGGCATCGTCGAAGGAGCGCAAATCCAGCCCTGTCTGCCGCTGCACCTTGTCCAGCCGATACACCAGCGTGTTGCGGTGAATATAGAGCTGACGCGCCGTGTCGGACAGATTCAAGTCCTTCTTGAAGAACATTTCGATCGTGTAGAGCATTTCCTCGTTGAACAGGCGCTGATTCTTGCGGTTGAAGAGCAGCCCGTGATAATAAGCGCTGATGTCCTGCGGCAGCTCCATCAGGAAGCGCTCCAGAATCAGGCGGCTGTAAATATAAATGCTCTCTTCCGGCTTGAAGATGCGTCCGACTTCAATAGCACGGCGCGCTTCGTTGTAGCTGTCGCGCAATTCGTCGATGGTGCGGCGCATTTTGCCGATGCCGACGGTCATCTGGTGCGCCGTCTCGCCCATCAGCGTCTCTTGCAGCGCCTGTGCAAACTGGTGCAGGTCATCAATCGTTTCCACGTCCGTCATTTCCTTAATCAGCACAACGGTGTGACGATCCATGTTCAGCAGCACGTCCTTGTCCTGCACCGGCGTAATGTCCCGCAGCAGGTCATAGGCGCACTCGTTTTCGGTCTGCACGATGTGGAAGAGCATGACCGTGCGATCCATCTCCTGCGGCAGCTGATGCTCGTGGCTGAGCGCCTCCAGTTCGCTGCCCATCAGGTCGCCCCGGAGCGCGCGGCAATACACGTCGCTGCTGCTCTCTGTGCGATTTTCGCCGGAGTGGTCGAGCGCGGCAATCAACATCGCCGCCAACTGCAGCACGTCGCGCGCGCCGGGCTGCTGCTCGGCGCAAGTCAGCACGATATGCAGCGGCGGCACCGCCATATACAGGCTGCCCAGCATGGCGCGCGCTTCGCCTTCAGTCAGGCGAAGCGTAGATAGCGGCATCCCGTCCGGCAGTCTGTCCGAATCCGCATCCAGAATCGTGATGGGTACACTCAGGCGATTCAGCACGTTGTCAACCTGTTCCTGCAAACGTTTGCTCATCAAAGGTATACGCCCCTTTCGCGCCGCCATCCCACGCGGCGCTTGTATCCGAATATCCTATTTCAGTATAGCACACTTTCGCGCAGGAGAAAAGCGAATTTTGCTGAAAAGCGAAAATTTTTTGTGAATTTAGCACAAAAACAAACGTTCTGCCGATCAAAAAGAAGGAAGCACCCTCCCCATTACGGAGAAAGTGCTTCCTGAAAATTCTGTGTGAAGTGAATTACTTCGTCAGATTGGTCTTGGTCGGCGCGGGAACAGCATCGGACACCAGAATGGTGCGGGCGGTTTCCTTGTCGAAGAAGTGCAGGTGGTTCACATCGAACGCAACCTTGATTTCGGCGCCAGCGATGGACGTCGTGCGCGGGTTGACGCGAGCGATGATGTTGCCTTCCTTGCCGGTGGTGGTCAGGTACAGATAGGTTTCAGAGCCCATCTTTTCAGTCACTTCGACCTTCACGTCGATGGTCGCATCGGCAGCGTTGGCGAGGAACATTTCATCGTCGTGGATGTTTTCCGGACGGATGCCCATGACAACTTCGCGGCCCACATAGGACTCATCCACAAACTTGGAAACCTTGCCCTGCGGAACAACGATCTTGTTGTCGCCAAAGTACGCAACAACTTCGTTGTTTTCGCGCTTGAGGCGCACGTCGAAGAAGTTCATCTGCGGAGAGCCGATGAAGCCTGCGACGAACTCGTTTGCCGGGAAGTCGTACAGGTTCTGAGGCGTATCCACCTGCTGCACAACGCCGTCCTTCATGACCACGATACGGGAAGCCATCGTCATAGCTTCGGTCTGGTCATGGGTAACGTAGATGAAGGTGGTCTGCAGGCGCTGATGCAGCTTGGTGATTTCGGTACGCATCTGCACGCGCAGCTTAGCGTCCAGGTTGGACAGCGGTTCGTCGAACAGGAAGACTTTCGGCTCACGGACGATAGCACGGCCCAGAGCAACACGCTGACGCTGGCCGCCGGACAGAGCCTTCGGTTTACGGTTCAGCAGGTGGTCAATGCCCAGAACGCGGGCAGCTTCTTCCACGCGGCGCTTGATTTCGTCCTTGGGGGTCTTGCGCAGCTTCAGGCCGAACGCCATGTTGTCGAACACGGTCATGTGCGGATACAGCGCGTAGTTCTGGAACACCATCGCGATATCGCGATCCTTCGGAGCAACGTCGTTAACCAGCTTGTCGCCGATATACAGTTCGCCGTCGGAGATTTCTTCCAAGCCGGCAACCATGCGCAGGGTGGTGGACTTGCCGCAGCCGGACGGGCCGACCAGAACGATAAATTCCTTGTCCTTGATGTCGAGGTTGAAGTCGCTGACAGCCGTCACGCCGCCGGCGTACACCTTGTAGATGTGCTGCAGGGATACACTTGCCATAATGAATTCCTCCTCACGAAAATTCGTAATCCGATTGGCCAGCACCACGCTTGCGAATGGTTCCTCTTGCTTGGCCACTGTCGATATTATACCTGTTTTTCGCCAAATCGTAAATAGGCCGGATTGCCAATTCTTTGCGCAATTCCTTGTGCAGAATGTCTCTCATGGTTGAAAAGAACCGCTTTTTGTAGACAAATTGCCCAAAAAATCACTCGGTTCTAAGTGCCTGCGCCGGAGGAAGTCCTGCCGCTTTTGCCGCAGGAATCACGCCAAAGCTCAGCCCCAGCGCCGCCGCACCCGCCAGCAGCAGTCCCATGTGCAGCAGCTTCACCTGCGGCATTAAGCCAATCAACGCGCCGAAGAGCGCCGTCATCCCCAAGCCGAGGAGAATCCCCAGCAGCCCGCCCAGTGCCGCATACGCCGCCGCTTCCAGTAGAAACAGCAGCGCCACCTGCCGCGACGTTGCGCCAATTGCCTTCAGCAGTCCGATTTCACGCCGCCGCTCCCGTACGGAAATCAACAGCACGTTCATCACGCCGATGGCGCCCGTCGCAACACACACGAACGCCACGCACGCCAGTACCATCACGAAAATCCGCACGACCGACTTTGCCGCGTCAATCTCGTTTTCCAGCGTTACGGAGAGATATTTTCCCGGCAAATTGTGCAGCTTCGCCAAAACATCCTCAGCCAGTTCCCCCGCCTTTTCGCCCTTCGGGACAGCCAGTGCCAGTTCTGTTGGGGCCAGCGCATAGGCATCCTGCCACGTTTGCAGCGGCAGAAGGAGCATTCCGCTGCCCAGCGACGCACTCTGTGCGGGCATCCCCGCGACGACACCGACGATGCAGTAGCGCCGCCCGCCGCAGTTGATGAAATCCCCCACCGCCGCGTTCAAGCGCCCTGCCAGCGTCTCGTCAAGCAGGGCGACCCTTTCACCGCTGTACTCGCGCACGGTGAACATGCGTCCCTGCACGCTGCTGGGGTGATGCACCGCTTCTAAGCCGTCGTCATATCCGGCAATTTGCGCATAGACGGTTTGCCCGCCGAGCGACACCGCGTCCATCGTCGATGCGCCAAGGCAAACATCCGCGCCCGTAGAAGCGGCGATGGCGCGGCAATCCTCCGTCAGCGGATATGCCGGATTTTCCGCGCAGAACCATACTTTATCCACACCCAAGCGTGCGATTTCTTCCTCCACGCGGATTTCGCCTGCGTCGCCCAGCGAAAGCACTGTCAGCACCGCGCCAACGCCGACACCCAGCCCCAGCACCGTCAGCAGTGATTTCGCCAGATTTCCGCGCAAGCTGGTCAGCGCAAAATCCAGCGCGTCCCGCAGCGTCACGGCGTACCCTCCGCAATCCGGACGCGAACGCCTTGCTGACAGCGGTCAAATTCGCCGTTCACCACGCTGATTCCTTCCGGCAGGCTGACCCACGCGCTATTTTCGTCCGTCTGCACGATTTGTGCGGGAATTTCTGTGCAAATGCCATCAGCAATCCACCAGACCGTTTCGTCGGGGGTAATGGCACTGAGCGGCAGCGTTGTGACTTGCGCGTGATATTCGGCGGTAATCTGCGCTTCCACCTCTATGCCGGGGCTGAGGGTCAGCCCGTCCTGCGGCGTCAAAATCAGGCGATAGGCGGAAGAGCTTTCCGCAATCATCGGCTTGATGCTCGCGACCGTCGCGTAGCCGCAATGCTTGCCATTTGTGCTGATGTCTGCCAGCTGCCCAACGCGCACATCTTCCGCATCCGCCGGAACGCACAGACAGACGATTTCCGGCGCGCCCGCTGCAATCGTCATGGGGATGCTCCCCGCCTGCACGGGCGCATACGCTGCCGTCGCCACGCGCTGCACAATCCCGCTGACAGGCGCGCGCAGGACACTGCCCTCTGCCAGCGTCTGCGTCAGGGCACTGCGCCCGTCGGCATCCAAATGCGTCATCAGCGCCAGCACCGCCTGTTCCTGCGCCGTACCGCCGCTGATCCGCGCCAGCGCCTGCCCCTGCGTCACGCGCTCCCCCTCGATTACATACAGCGCGTCCACCATGCCGCTGACCATTGCCGTGACGGGCGTTTCCTGCGTGTAGCAGACCGTCCCTGCGACACCGACCGTGCGGCAGATGTTCCCCTTCTCCACGCGCACTGCCGCCACTTCCATTGGCTGATGGCGCAGGAAGAGTCCCCCGCACACGGCGGCGGTCGCCGTCAGCATTGTCAGCAGCTGCAGCACCTGCTTTTTCCGCATCGCTTCACGCCTCCCTATGCGGAGAAGCATTTCCGTGCCTCGGAAAATTTATGCGCCCAATCACAAAGCCCGCCGACGCTTCACAGCATTGGCGGGCTTTGCTTTGTATGGAGGATAGGGAGGTTCGGCATTTCCCTTTGGGGAAAATGCCTGGAAAAAGGAGATTGCAATCGGTGGATGGTGGCTTTCCGCCGCTTGCAAGAGTATCTTAGTGCAGGAATATGAAGTCTGCATGAATTTCTGGTGAATTGATTGTAACACCTGCAAGAAAATTTGCTTTCCATGAAAAACCGTTACTGTCCGCGCACCTGACTGCGCGCATTGCGAACGTTTTGCAGCATCTGCGTCATATAGCTGTCCAGATTCGCAAGCTGACCCGCAATGTACTGCTGGCAGTCCGCCTGCCGCTTGGCAATATCCTCATTTGCCTGTGCAGTGAGCGTTTCAGCTTCCTTCTCCGCCTGCTGACGGATGGCATCCGCCTGCACAAGGCGATTGGCATCCTGCTGCGCCTTGTAGATGATATTCCGTGCTTCATTATTTGCTTTGTCGATAATCGCACGGGCATCCGCATTCGCCTGAGACGCTGCGCCGGCGCGAATCCGCTCGGCTTCCTGCTTGGCGGCGTCGGCATCCTGCTGCGCATCGGCGCGCGCCTTTTCGCCCTCGGCACGCGCGGCGGCGGCTTCTTTCTCCGCCTGTGCCTTCAGGCGCTGCGCATCATCCGCCGCGGTCTGCCGCTGCATCTCCGCTTCTTGCTGCGCACGGGACAGGGTGGCTTCCTTCTCCTTTAGCACCGCCTGCGCCTGATGCACGGCGGCAGGCAGACTGTTCTGCAAAGCAGTGAGCTGGTTGTTGAGCCAGTTTTTGTCGATAACGATTGTCCGCCCAACTCCACGCGCCTTGCTGATCTGGTCAATCAGGATGGCAATTGCGTTCTGAGCGGTTTGAAGGTCATTGTTTCCCTGAGAACCCTGCGAGTTGTTCAGCATATCGTCTGCTCCTCTCCTGCTTTCGCTCAAGCGGGTGTATTGGATCACTTCTGTGCGCGATGAAAGTGCGTGGTCACATCCTCGGCAATGCACGCCGGGACAAAATCGCGGATATCCGCGCCGAACGCGGCGGCTTCCCGGACGGCAGAGGATGAAATGCACGAATGTTCCGGGCGCGTCATCAGGAAAATTGTCTCCATGCCCGGAAGAAGATGGCTGTTGATCTGCGCCATCGTCAGCTCAGACTCGAAGTCGCTGACGGCACGAAGCCCGCGGACAACAACGCTCGCCTGATGCGTGCGCACATAGTCCACCAGCAGCCCGTCCCAGCAGTCGATGGTCACGTTCGGCAAATCACGCGTGAGCTTCTCCAGCAGCGCCATTCGCTCCTGCACGGGGAAGCAGCCTGTTTTCTGCGGATTGTGCATCACGGCGACAATCAGGCGGTCGAACAGCTTCGCGGCACGGCGGATAACATCCTCGTGACCCAGCGTAACCGGGTCAAAGCTGCCGGGATAAACGCAAATGCGTTCCATTTACAATTCCTCCGTATGAATCAGGCGGAAAAAGCTCACGCCCGCAATGCCGTACTTGCGGCTGTCGTACAGATCAAAGCCATCCGGGGTGGATGGGAACGTCTTTGCCTCATGCTCAACCAGAATGATGGCATCCTCTGCCAGCAGCGGCTTGAGCGCATTCATCACGCCGCAGAGGTCGTGCATGGCATACGGCGGGTCAAGAAACACAAGGTTAAAACGGTCGTCCGCGCGCTGGAGCTGCGATACGGCGGCTTGCCAATCCATCAGCAGCAGGCGGCAGCGGTCGTCCATCCGCAGCTTACGGCAATTCGCTTCCTCCACCTGATGCGCCTTTTTGTCCACATCCACCAGCACGGCGGATGCAGCCCCCCGGCTGACCGCCTCAAACGCCATTGCGCCGCTGCCTGAGAACAAATCCAGCACCCGCGCCCCCCGAACCTGCTGCTGAAGGATATTGAACACATTTTCACGAACGCGGTCGAGCGTCGGGCGTGTATCTCTCCCCAGCGGCGCGTCAATGACTGTGCCGCGGGCTGTTCCGGCGATGATTCGCATGTGGGTTTCCTCCACTTAATTCAGCTGCTCCGGGCCGTTCTGTGCGGCGCGCTGCTTGCGCTCCTTGTTCGCCTTCTTGCGCGCCTTGCGCTTGCCGGCAGCAATGTCCGCCTGCACCTGCGTGCGGATGCGGACACCCTGCGGATAGCCCAGCCCGTAGGCAATCATCGGCAGGCAGCACAGCAGCGGGCTGAACTGCTCCAAGCGCAGCATTGCGTCGCTGTTCGTCGCACCGACAATGTTGACGGCGGGCAGGATGCAGGTGCGAATCACTATGCGCAGAATCGTCATGCCCGCGACGCCGCCGTCCTGCGCGTACACTGCCAGCGCCGCGCCGTTATCGACATTGTCCATCATGCTGCTGACCCACGTCGGCAGCGCGCCGATGCTCGTCATTTGGCGCTGCGCCGTGCAGGCCAGCACGGTCGCGGCAATCAGCAGCGGAAGCGAGCCAATCAGCGCTGTCAAAAAGCCTTTGAGCGGATGATAGCAAGCGCGGATTTCCGCGTCATTGAGCATTCGGTTCGACTCCTTGCGCTGATACGCCAGTTCACCCGCGCTGACCGCAACGCTGCCCGCCGCTGCGCCAGACTGGAACATAACCGTCAGCAGCAGCAGAACGACCGCCAGATTGATGATGAGGCGGAGCGTAAAGCTGTCGAAGCTCAGCACCGCGCCCAGAAACAGGAACGCAATTGCCATCATCAGCAGATACAGGAAGAAGCGCAGCGCACCGCCGATGCAGGACGAATCCAGCGGCGTGCCCGTCAAATACGGCTTTTTGCTGACAGGCTTGGGGGCAGCGGTTTTCTTTTTCGTTTCCGACATGGTATTTCCTCAACTTTCATGATTTTGACGGATTTTTCCCGCCGCTGAAGTACCGAATCTCATCCCCGTCCACACAGGCGTCCAGCGGAATATCCCAGCTTTCGCGCGGAATGTCATCCACCCATTGCCACGGCAGGGCGCATCCCAGCGCGATGCCATTTTTCAGCGGCAGCAGCCCGTCATAGTAGCCGCCGCCCTTGCCAAGCCGCGTACCGTCCGGGGCAACGCCTTCCAGCGGCGTCAACAGCAGGTCAATCGCATCCGGCGATAGAATCGGGGCGCTTTCCGGCGGTTCAGGAATACCGTACGCGCCCGGAATCAGCGCTGACAAATCGCAAATTTGCCGCATGGTCATCTGCCGCCCACCTTCCACCCTTGGCAGCAGCAGCGTTTTGCCCAAATCCAGTGTCAGGCGCAAAAGCGGCATGATATCCGCCTCCCGCGCCATCGGCACATACCCGGCAATGACATTTGCGCGGCGGAACAGGTCGCTTTGCGCAATCACGGCGCAGAGCCTTGCGCTTTCCGCGTCTCGCTGATTTTTGCCGGGATACCGCGCGCGAATCGCTTTTCGCAGCGCCGCCTTTTCCGCGCTCATTCGTGCTCGTGCAGCCAGACGCGGCGAACGCGCTCCGTCGCCGCCAGCAGCACCTCGTAGCCAATCGTGTCCGACCAAGAGCCGAGTTCATCCGGCGTGATGGTCTCCGCGCCGTCCGAGCCCATCAGGGTCACTTCGTCGCCCGCCTTGACGTTCGGAATATCGGTCACATCCACCATCATTTGATCCATGCAGATACGCCCGACGACCCGCGCGCGCTGCCCGTGCAGAATCACCTGCGCGCGGCTGGAGGCGTTGCGGTGATAACCGTCGCCGTAACCGCAGGCTACCGTCGCAAGGCGCATCGGCTTTTCCGCCGTAAATGTGCAGCCGTAGCTGATTTTGTCGCCCGGCTGAACGGTCTTGACGAACGTCACCTGCGTCCGCCATGTCATGACCGGGCGGAGGGGCAAATCCGTTTCCACCGGCGGATGACCATACATCGAGATGCCTGCGCGCACCATGTCCAGCGCGGCTTCCGGGCAGCGGTGAATGGCGGCGGAGTTGGCGCAGTGGCGCACGATGCCGTCCGGCAGGAGCGTCAACAGCTGCTGAAAGCGCTCAAACTGCATCCGCGTATATGCCATATCGCTGCCATCGGCATCCGCAAAGTGCGTGAATGCCCCCGTCAGGCGGACATGCGGGCTGACTTGCAGACGGGCGAGAATCGCGCGGATTTCCTCTTCCGTGCGCACGCCAATGCGCCCCATGCCCGTGTCGATTTTCAGGTGCATCAGCCCCGTCAAGCCGCTGTCCTTTGCGCAGGATTCGAGCGTATCAACCATTTCCGGCGTGCAGACCGTCAGCGTCAGTTCGTTTCGGACACCCTCGGCAATTTCTTCATCAGAGGATGCGCCCAGCACCAGCACCGGCGCGGTTACGCCCGCCTGACGCAGCGCCGCGCCTTCATCCGTGCGGGCAACCGCCAAGGCACTTGCACCCGCTTCCAGCGCGGCACGGGCGACCTTTGCAATGCCGTGCCCATAAGCATCCGCCTTAACCACGGCCATCAGCTTCGTTTTTTCCGGCAGCGTGGAGCGCAATAGACGCACATTCTCCCGCAGCGCTTCCAAATCAATTGTCCGAACAGGATACTGCTGCATGTGCAGCTCACCTTCCTTAAACACAGCAAAATGCTCCCGCTTTAGGCGGCAGACTGCCTTTTATTATAGCATAGGAACACGATAAAGAAAAGGGGCAAACCGGAATTTGCGCCGTTTTGCCGCTGATTTATGGCTTATCGTCCGCTTTTCTCATGCTGCTCAATCTGCTCGTTCAGCAGATTGACATCGCCACAGCCCATCGTAATTGCCAAATCGCCCGGCTTTAAGTGTGCGCGCAGGTACGCCTCGGTATCGTCAAACGACGGTGTCCATACGGCGTTCAGCCCGTGCGCCTGCATTCCGGCGACCAGCTTGCCGCTGTCCAAATCGGGGTAATTCTCCCGCTTTTCACGCGCGCTGAAAATATCCATGACAACGGTCACGTCCGCCGCTTCGGTGCACGTCAGGTAGTCATTGAAGAGATGTTTCACGCGGTCAAACGTGTGCGGCTGCATAACAGCGTAAAGCGTCCCCTTGCAGCGCTTCCGGGCAATGGCGACGGCATTGCGCATTTCCGCCGGATTATGCCCGTAGTCGTGGAACATCTCCGCGCCATTGAGCAGCCCCGTCAGTTCAAATCGCCGATGCGCCCCGGTGAAGCGCGCCAAGCTCTCCGCCGCCTTCGCCATATCCGCGCCCAGCACCCACGCCGCTGTGAGCGCCGCCAGCCCATTTTCGACATTGAAGCGCCCCGGCACGCCCATCTTGACGTGCGCCAAAGTGTTCCCCTGCGCGCAGAGGTCGAATGTATAATAGCCGTTATCATCTTCCGTCAGCGCGGCAGGATGTACGTCGCAATCCGCCGTCAGCCCGAAAGTAATTGTCCGGCAGTTGAGGCGCGAAAGCTGGCGAACCACACGCTCATCCGTCCCCTTGCCGATGGCGACGCCGTTTTCCGGCAGCAAGTGCAAAAACTGCCCGAACGTCTCCTCAATCTCGTCGATATCCTTGTAGCAGTCCAAGTGATCCGCGTCGATATTCAGCACAACCGCCATTGTCGGATGCATATGCAGGAACGAGCGATTGAATTCACACGCTTCAGCGGCAAAAATATCGCTGTGACCAATGCGGGTTGACCCGCCGATGGCATCGAGCTTGCCGCCGATATGCACTGACGGGTCAAGACCGCACTCCACGAGAATTTCCGAAAGCATGGAGGTCGTCGTCGTCTTGCCGTGCGCACCGCAGATGCCGATGGCGCGCGCATAGTGGCGCATCAGCTGTCCCAGCAGCTCCGCGCGTTCCATGGACGGAATATGCAGCCGTTCCGCTTCGGCGCGCTCGGGGTTCGTCAGCGGAATCGCCGCGGTATAGACCACCAAATCCGCACCGTGGACATTTTCCGCGCGGTGGCCGATGGTTACTTTCACGCCCGCCTGCCGCACGTCATTCATCAGATACCCGTCATTCTGATCCGAGCCTGTCACCTGATACCCCAAATGCTGAAGCATTTGAGCCAAACCGGACATACTGGAGCCGCCGATGCCAATCATATGGATGCGTTTGCCCGCAAAATCCTGAATCTGTGGCGTGTTCATAATCACTCATCTCTCCTAAGAATCCAATTCCGCGTCTATTATACGCCATCTGCCCCCGAATAATCAAGTCATCCCGCTTGATCTCTGTGAAAAAAAGCGAAAAAAGGCGGATTCGCGCGTGATTTCATCATGTTTTGCTTGACATTCGGGCGGTTTCCTGCTATTGTTATGCGTGGGTATGCCTGCGCACACCCGCTGTTTTTTCGTATAGACGAACGCGCACCGGCTGCATAGAAGCCGCTGAAAGGGAGGATACTACGCATGACCAAGGCCTTGATTTCCGTCACCGGACAGGATACTACCGGTATTATCGCCCGCGTCGCGACCAAACTGTCTGAACTCAACATCAACATTCTGGACATCACGCAGACCATCTTGTCAGGATGCTTCACGATGATGATGGTCGTTGACCTTGACGGCGCTCAGATGGAGTTTGCCGCCGTGGATGAGGCGTTCCAGCCCATCCGCGAGGAAATGCACCTGAATATCCACCTCCAGCGCATGGATATTTTCGACGCGATGCACCGCATTTAAGACAGGAGGATTTGAGGAATGATTGAAACGGGCGAAATCCTCCAAACCATGGCGATGATTCAGGAGCAGAACTTTGATATCCGCACCATTACGCTGGGCATCAATCTGCTGGACTGCTCTCATCCGTCCCCGGAAGCCTGCGCACAGCGCGTGTACGATAAAATCTGCCGCGTTGCCAAAGACCTTGTGCGCACGGGCGAAGCCATTGAGCGTGAACTGGGCATTCCGATTGTCAACAAGCGCATCTCCGTGACCCCAGTGAGCCTGATCTGTCAGGGCGACCCGCGCCCGATTGCCAAGGCGCTTGACCGCGCGGCGAAGGAAATGGGCGTGAACTTCTTGGGCGGCTACTCTGCCCTGATGCACAAGGGCGCAACGCTGGCGGACGAGCGGCTGCTGGTTTCTATCCCCGAAGTGCTCTCCACGACCGAGCGGCTTTGCTCCTCTGTCAACGTCGGCAGCACCCGCGCGGGAATCAACATGAATGCCGTACGCGAAATGGGCGAAATTATCAAAAAGACGGCGGCACTGACGGCGGACACGGACGGGCTGGGCTGTGCGAAACTGGTCGTTTTCTGCAACGCAGTGGAGGACAACCCGTTTATGGCGGGTGCTTTCTGCGGCGTGGGCGAGCCGGAATGTGCCATCAACGTCGGCGTGTCCGGGCCGGGCGTGGTCAAGCGCGCGCTGGAAAGCGTCAAGGGGCAGCCTTTTGACGTGGTGGCGGAAACCATCAAGAAGACGGCGTTCAAGATTACCCGCGTGGGTCAGCTGGTGGCACAGGAAGCGTCGCAGCGGCTGAATATTCCCTTCGGCATTGTTGATCTGTCCCTTGCCCCGACCCCCGCGCGCGGTGACTCCGTGGCGCATGTGCTGACGGAAATGGGGCTGGAAATGGCGGGCGCGCCCGGCACGACGGCGGCACTGGCGCTGCTCAACGACGCTGTGAAGAAGGGCGGCGTGATGGCGTCGAACCACGTCGGCGGGCTGAGCGGCGCGTTTATCCCGGTCAGCGAGGATATTGGCATGATTGAAGCGGCGTCGGCGGGCGCGCTGACGCTGGAAAAGCTCGAAGCCATGACGTGCGTGTGCTCCGTTGGGCTTGACATGATTGCTATTCCGGGCGACACCAGTGCGGCGGCAATTTCCGGCATTATTGCGGACGAAGCCGCCATCGGCATGGTCAACAACAAGACCACGGCAGTGCGCGTGATTCCGGCCGTTGGCAAGAAAGCGGGCGACACGGTGGAGTTCGGCGGACTGCTGGGCTTCGCGCCGGTGATGCCGGTCAACCCCTATGGCAATGAAGAATTCGTTGCGCGCGGCGGACGCATCCCTGCCCCGCTGCACTCTCTGCGCAATTAAGTAATCAATGGGAATCCTAAACTTGGAGGAACTATGGGCAATTTCGTAGACCATGTAAAAATCACCTGCAAGGCAGGCAACGGCGGCAACGGCAGCATGTCGTTCCACCGGGAAAAATTCGTCCTGAACGGCGGGCCGGACGGCGGAGACGGCGGCAATGGCGGCAATGTCTGCTTCTATGCCGACCTGAACATGCACACGCTGCTGGACTTCCGCTTCAAGAGCAAATACACGGCGGAAAACGGCGTGGACGGCGCGGCAGGCAACTGCACGGGCAAGCGCGGTGAAGATCTCATCATCAAAGTACCTGTCGGGACGGTCATCCGCGAGGCGGAATCCGGCGCGGTGGTTGCGGATATGGACACAGCGGGCGAAACGCGCACGATTCTGCACGGCGGCCGCGGCGGCTGGGGCAACCGCCACTTTGCGACCCCAACCCGGCAAGCGCCGAACTTCGCCAAGCCCGGCATTAAGACGGAAGTCCACACCTTCCTGCTGGAACTCAAAACGATTGCGGACGTGGGTCTTGTGGGCTATCCGAACGTCGGCAAATCGACAATTCTGTCCGTCGTGACGAGCGCGAAGCCGAAGATCGGCAATTACCACTTCACGACGCTGACGCCGAATCTGGGCATCGTCCGCCGCCACGGCAAGGACATTGTGCTGGCGGATATTCCGGGTCTGATTGAGGGTGCAGCGGACGGCGCGGGTCTGGGGCATGATTTCCTGCGACACGTCGAGCGCACTCGCCTGCTGCTGCATGTACTGGATATTGCGGGCAGCGAGGGCCGCGACCCGGTGGAGGATTTCGACCAGATTAACCACGAGCTGGCGAATTACGGCGAGCTGGCGGAACGTCCGCAGATTGTGGTGTGCAACAAGTCAGACCTGCCGGATTCGGAAGAAAATGTCGCCCGCTTGAAGGCGCACTTGGCAGAACTCGGCTTGGATTACCCCGTGTTTGTCGTGTCCGCAGCGACGCATCAGGGTTTTGACGCGCTGCTGGACAAAACGGGCGACATGCTGGAAGCGCTCCCCCCGATTGTGCATTTCGAGGAGGAAGTCAGCTACGACGACTCCGTCAAGCCCGGCACGTTCGAGGTTGTCCGCGACGGCGCGGTGTTCGAGGTCGTCGGCTCGTCCATGCAGCGCCTGATTGACTCGGTAAACTTCGATGACGAAGAATCCATGAGCTGGTTCCACCGCACGCTGCGCAAGTGGGGCGTCATTGACGCGCTGCGCAAGGCGGGCGCACAGGAAGGCGACACGGTTCGCATCATCGACATGGAATTTGACTTTGTGGAATAACAGGAGAAAGCAAACAATATGAACAGCAAACAGCGCGCTATGCTTCGCGGCATGGCGAATACCATGGAAACTATTCTCTACATCGGCAAGGACGGCGTCGTCCCCGGCACGATTAAGCAGGCCAGTGATGCGCTGGAGGCCCGCGAACTCATCAAGTGCGCCGTGCAGCAGGGCTGCCCACTGACCGCGCGTGAGGCAGTGACGGAACTGTGTGCCGCGCTGGAAGCCGAACCGGTGCAGTGCATCGGCCGCCGCTTCGTGATGTACCGTCCGAGCAAGGACAATCCCCGTATTGTGCTGGAAGACTGATGGTCACGCATCCCTTTGCCCCGGTGGTGGATGAAAACTGCCGGACGCTGATTCTGGGCAGTTTTCCGTCCGTCAAGAGCCGCGAAAACGGCTTCTATTACGGGCATCCGCAGAACCGATTCTGGAAGATGCTGGCGGCGGTGTATGCGGAGGATGCGCCTGAGAGCATCGCGGAGAAGACTTCCCTGCTGCTCCGGCACCATCTGGCGCTGTGGGACGTGATCGCGAACTGCGAAATCGACGGTTCGGCGGATGCGTCCGTGCGTGAGGCGGTGCCGGTGGACATTGCGCGGATTACCGACCGGGCGCACATCACGCGCGTCCTGTGCAACGGCAAGCTGGCGGGAGCGCTCTACGCGCGGCACTTGCAGCCGATAATGGGCATTCCGGCGCTCGTCCTGCCCTCCACCAGCCCGGCGAACGCGATTTGGACGCTGCCGAAGCTGACAGACGCGTGGCGCAAAGCCTTGACAGACGAAAACGCGACTTTCTGCGAATAACAGGAAGCCGCGTTTTTTATACCCTATGCAGATTATGCTGCGGGTTCACTGCGAACCTCCACCGTCCAGCGGAGATTTTGCAGCCGCGCCGGGAAATCGCTGTCACGCCAGTCCGACATGCTCCATGCCGACCAGATGGCTTTGCGCCCTAAGCCGAGCGCGTCACATCCAGCCGCTTGCAGGCGCTTCAGCACATTCAAACACGCCTGTGCGGTTTCGGCGGACACGGCCTGCGGGGTCAGGTCAGCACGGTCGTAGCGCAGGTTCACGCGGCAGACGGCGGTATTCTCCATTAGGCGGATGCTCGTGCTTGTTTCCGTCAGGTGAATCGCGTGTTCGGGCAGAAGCAGCTGCGTCCGGGTCAGTTTGCCCTGCATCAGCAGCAGAATCTGCGTTTCCTCCGGCGTCAGGAAGTCGCGGGCAAGCCCGTCCGCATCCGTCAGCCACGCGCCGATGAGCAGGAAGCCTTCCGGCGTGCTTTCTGCGCCGCAAAGTACGGGTGATTGACGGCTGCCGAAGCGAAGCAGCACCGACGCGGCGCACGTCGGGATGACGCCCTGCTCGTGCCGCGCCTGCACCATCACATCGATGGACTTGCTGAGGCGCGTACCGTTCTCCGGAACGAGCTTTTCCGCCAGCGCCGCCATATCCTCCTCGGTCACGGCGACGGAAGCGTGCAGGCGCAGATTCTCCACGCCGGACAAGTCGCTGAGCGTCCGCACAATCGGGATTTCCGCTGCCCATGCGCGCGAAAGCACAATCAGACGCAGCTGCCCCCAGTGCAGGCGCATCGGCGCGACGGATTCGAGCGTTCGGAGCGCGTCGGTCAGCGTAGCGCCGGTCGCGGAAAGTGTCTGATAGCCGCCGTTCTGCTGGTATGTCGGGATGCGCACGCGGACGGTGCATTCCTGCGCGCCGCCATCAACCAGCAGGACGACACAGAAGGCGCGTTCCTCCGGTGGGAGCGCCGAGCAGCCCGTGCAGAAAAGGCAAATCAGCAGCAGACAAAGCGCGCGTTTCATGCTTTTTCCCTCCTGCAAAGCCGGGCGATAGTCAATAGCAGAAGCAGCAGCACCCCCGGCACAAGCGACCATGCCGTGAAGGCGGTCAGGACGCGCCAAAGTCGGCTGATGTCGAATAACTGCGTCAGCGTCAGCAAGCCAATCAGCACATACGGCACCCACTTTTTCGGCTTCTGGCACGATGATGTCAGGAAGCGCGCCGCCAGCTGCGCACTGCCCGCAATGCTCAGAAAAAGCGTCATCATCAGCAGACACTGCGCAAGCGTTCGGACGGCGGGCTGCAAAAACAGCGTCGGCAGCGCAAGTCTGCTGGCAAGACTGCGCCCCGGCACGGTCAGTTCCGGCGGAATTGCAAGGGACAGCAGGAGCAGAATCACGGGGCAGGGCAGCAGCCCGGCGAGCATGGCAGGTGTGCGCCTTGCCCCCTCTTCCGCCGGAAATTCCAGCAGCAGGAGCAGCACCCAGCTCATGCCCCACGCGCTGCGGATGCCGCTCAGCAGCGACGGCACGCCTTCGCCCAAGAGCGGCACGATGCCGTCCGGGTGCGCGTCGAGCAGCGCGTTGATGGCGATAATCCCGGCAGCGACAAGCAGCACATGCCGGAGCAGATAAACGCCGCGCGGCAGTCCGTCGCGGTTCAGGGCAATCAGCATCACCGACGCCGTCAGCAGCGTCAGCGTGAACTGCGAGCCGCGCGCACCGATGCCCTCGGTGAAAAATGTGATGAGCGCCGTGAGGGACGCAATGCCGTCCAGCAGGAGCGGGAGGGTCAGCGTGAGCATAATCAGGATGCCGCCGAAATTCCCCAGCAGCTTTCGGGCACAGTCGGTCAGCGTCCGCGTGTGCGTTCGGCGCAGGAGCAGCTGCAAAGTGCCGTAGACGCACAGCCCCGGCAGCATACACGCGGCAGAAAGCCACCACGCGGCGCTCCCGCAAAGGGGCAGCAGCTGCGTTAAGCCGACGCGCGTCATCGACACGGCGGACAGCAGCCCGATCAGCGCATTCTGCGTCTGACGCTGCCCGGCGCGGCGCTTCTGGATTCGCTGCATTATTGTCCTCTCCTGTCCCAGCCACGCATTCTGCCGCGTGAGCGCATATTGTTCTCGGCACTGCCCAGCCATGTCCGCCAGCGCTGCTGCCAAAGCGGATGGCGCGTCAGCAAATCGGGATTATGCGCACGCGGCGGCGAAAGCGGAGCGGCGAAGGGTGCGCCAAGGCTCCTCAGGCTGCACAGACGGACGCAGAGCGCCGTCATGAACAGCACGATGCCGTAAACGCCGAAGATGCTGCCCGCCGCAAGCAGGAGCAGCTGCCCGATGCGCACCGCTAATCCAAGCGAATAATCCGGCACGGCATACGAGCCGAGGCTGGACACCGCAACGACAATAATCAGCAGCGGATGCACAAGTTTCGCTTCGACCGCGGCTTGTCCCAGGATCAAGCCACTGACCGTGCCGAGCGTTGAACCTGTTAGCGACGGCACGCGGATGCTGGCTTCCCCGACGAGGTTGAACATGATGAGCATCAGCAGCATTTCCAGCGGCACGGACAGCGGCACTTCCGCCTGACTTTCCAGAATCGATGTGAGCAGCGCCGCCGGAAGCGCCTGCGGATGGAACGTGACGAACGCCACGAACAGCGCGGGCAGCATCAGCGCGCAGAGCAGTCCCAGCAGGCGAATCAGCCGCATGAACGTGCCGTACAGCCAGCGCGAGGATGTGTCATCCGGCGTATGCAGCAGATGGAGGAGACTTGCGGGCAGCACCAGCACCTGCGGCGAACCGTCCAGCAGCAGCACAATCTGCCCTTCCAGCAGCATTGACGCGGCACGGTCGGGGCGTTCGGTCATCACGCACTGCGGCAGGAGCGAAAACGGGTGATCCTCCAGCAATTGCTCCAGCGCGCCGATGGACAGCACATGGTCAATATGTACTTCCTCCAGCCGTGCCTTCAGGCGGGACAGACTGCTTTCATCCACCGCGTTTTGCAGGTACATCACGCACAGGCTGACCGGAATCGCATCGCCAATCTGCCGCATTTCGCCAATCAGCTCCGGCGTAGGCAGAATGCGGCGAAGCAGGGTGATACTGTCGCGGATGGACTCGTTGAACCCCTGATGCGGTCCTCTCACGACGCTTTCGGTCAGCGGCGGCGAAATCCCGCGGCGGACCGCCCCGCGCACATCGAAGCTCAGCGCGCCGTCCATACCGTCCGCCAATACGACCGCGTGCCCCGACACCAGCTGCGCGACGATTTCCCGCACATCAAAAAACGCTTCGACTTCACACAAGGCGACGCGCTGCCGGATGCAGCCAGCGATTTCGCCGGATGATACCGTTTCCGCCGCATTTTGCAGGGGTGAAAGCATATAATGCTGCATGAAGTCGGTGGAAATCAGCCCGTCCACATAGTACACCGCCGCATCGCGTGAAAACGTGCGGAAGAAGCGGACGTGCATGTCCGGATTGACCGCCCGATGCAGCTTTTCATCCAGCAGACGGCAGTTTTCCCGTAAATCACCGTTCATGCGCCATTCCCCCTTCTTTGAATACGCCAAAGGAGACCGCGCCGCCTTGTGCGCGACACGATCCCCCTCGGAAGATTTCCCGCCTGTCCGTTACCAGCGGCACTTGTACGACGAGCACAAGCTTTCGTCCGCTTTCCCGTTGCAGCAGCATTCCTTCGGCGCAATCTGAACGTCCATCAGACCGCAGACACCGTCCTGCTCATGATGCTGGCAGCTTTCGACGGAACAATGGATGCACTGGTTGTTCTTATGGGACATATCAGTCAACCTCCCTGAAAATTTGTCACCCGCACCGGCGGGCGCAGAGTACATTCTGCCCGATTTTCCGCTTGCGATTCAGGGAAAAATATGATATAGTATTTTCTTGCGCGGAAACCGCGCACCGGAGCGCATCGGACTTCCTTTCCGACAGCGCCGGGACAGGGATTCGCCCACGCATGTGCGCAGCCCTGCAAAGAAAGGAGTGCTTCTATGTTTAAGAAGCTGCTGACCACCCGTTCTCTCTGTCTCTCTGCCATCATCGCCGCGCTCTACGCCGCGCTGACGCTGCTGCTCGCGCCCATCTCGTATGGGAACATCCAGTGCCGCGTGTCCGAAGCGTTCACGGTGCTGCCGATGGTTCTGCCGCAGTCCATTCCCGGTCTGTTTGTGGGCTGCCTGATTGCGAACATTTTCTCCCCCACGCCGTCGATTTGGGACATTGTGTTCGGTTCGCTGACGACGCTGATTGCGGCGTGCGGCACTTACGCGCTGCGCAAGAAGCCCGTCCTGGCGGCGGCTTGCCCGATTGTGGCAAACGGCGTGATTGTCGGTCTGATGCTGGCGCTGCTGTACGGTCTGCCCGTTGCGCTGACGATGGGCGAAGTCGCGATCGGCGAGCTGGGCGCCGTTTTCCTCGGCATGGTGCTGCTGACGGTCTTGAAGTCGCGCGTAGACTTTAACAAAATCGGCAAGATGTAATTTTCTTCATTCTTTCCGGCGGAATCCGGCATTCGTGCCGCGCATTCCGCCTTTTTATTTTGCGCGTTTGCCCGCGAAATATGAAAAGACGGTGAAAATTGCGAAAATCCTTTCATTATAGGCGGAAATGTGCTATAATACAGAATGGATTGTTTTATACTATTTCCGAACGAAAATGAGCCAAGATGCGCCGCGAATTTTTCGTTCTGGCTAACGCGAATGAAACGCAGCGTAGCAGCGCTACGCTAAGTGGAATGAGCGGACGCCAGCGGGGAAAAGGCACAAGCAGCTGGTTCAGGTGAATCCGGAAATAGTATTACCATCGGCGCAGAACCCGCCGATGCGGAGTCCCGACGCCCTTGTCGAGAGGCGATTTTTTCGCCCTTCACGTTTTTCATCATACACCATGTGGGCGCGTATGACAAGGGCTTTTGCTGCACTAATTATGTTTTTCTGGATGAAAGCGGCGGCAATTTTGCATTTTCGCCGTTTTTTTTGCCTCTTGACAGGAAAAAACGGGTGTGTTACCATGTGTTCATGCACATCAAGGCAGAGGTGAACGTCTGCCGAAAAAAGGAGGTATCTATTTTTGATGAACACACAGGTTTTGCAAGGGCTGCTCGTGCCCTTTCTCGGCACAACGCTGGGCGCGGCGCTGGTTTTCTTCCTCAAACGCGACTTGCCGGAGAAGGTGCAGAAGGGCTTGAGCGGCTTCGCGGCGGGCGTGATGGTTGCGGCAAGCATATGGAGCCTGCTGATTCCGGCGCTGGAGGGCGCGGCGGACTTGGGCGCATGGTCGTTTCTGCCCGCGACGATCGGGTTCTGGCTGGGGATTCTCTTCCTGCTGCTGCTCGATCGCCTCGTCCCCCACGTCCATTTGGACGGCGAACAGGAGGGGCTGCGCGCGTCGCTCCCCCGGTCGATGATGGTCGCGCTCGCCGTCGCGCTGCATAATCTGCCGGAGGGCATGGCGGTCGGCGTGGTCTACGCGGGCAGTATGCAGCCGGAGCAACTCGGCAGCGTATCCTTCGCCAGCGCGTTCGCCCTTGCCATCGGCATCGCCCTGCAAAACGTGCCCGAAGGCGCGATTGTCGCCATGCCCCTGCGTCAGGCGGGCATGAGCCGCAAGAAGGCGTTCACGCTGGGGATGCTGTCCGGCGCGGTTGAGCCGCTGGGCGCGCTGCTGACCATCGGGCTGGCGGCGGTTTTCGCCCCGATGATGCCCGTGATGCTGTCCTTCGCCGCGGGCGCGATGCTCTACGTCGTCGTCGAGGAGCTTGTGCCGGAGATGGCGCAGGGCACGCACACCAATGTCGGCACGGTGCTGTTCGCCGTCGGATTTTCGCTGATGATGGCGATGGATTACATCCTATAAAGGAGACATGAAAATGAAACGAATTTTGCCGCTTCTGCTGATTTTGCTGCTGATTTTGACGGGCTGTTCCGCCAAGAATGCGGACTCCCCCGCCGCCGACGCGCCGACGGACACGCCCCTGACCGGCACATCCTACGTCCAAATCGACGTGAAGGACTACGGCACGATTGTCGCGGAGCTGTACGCCGACACCGCGCCCATCACCGTCGCGAACTTCCTCTCCCTCGTGGACAGCGGCTTTTACGACGGCTTGACCTTCCACCGCATCATTTCCGGCTTCATGATTCAGGGCGGCGACCCGAACGGCAACGGCACGGGCGGTTCAAGCCAGCGGATTAAGGGCGAATTCAGCGCCAACGGCGTGCAGAACGACCTGAAACACACGCGCGGTGTCCTGTCGATGGCGCGTTCGAGCGCGATGGACAGCGCCAGCAGCCAATTCTTCATCATGCACGCGGATGCGCCGCATTTGGACGGGCAGTACGCCGCGTTCGGCAAGGTCATCAGCGGGATGGAGGTTGTGGACGCAATTTGCGAGCATACGCCGGTGACGGATCGCAACGGGACGGTCGCCAAGGCGAATCAGCCGGTGATTGAACGGATTATCCGAGTAGAAAAGCCGGAGGAATAAGGGAAAAGGAAATGCCCCGACAGCGCAAAAAACTGCCGGGGCATTTGTTGTATGGGAAGCGCAACCAAGCCGGGGCGCAAAAAAAGGGTCAAGGGGCAATGCCCCTTGCAGGGTGCAGGGGCGGCGCCCCTGCTGGGGTTTGGGGCAACGCCCCAACTGTTCCTCGTCAAACCTACTCAAAGGGAAAAACCAACAAAGGTGCAGGCAGCGAAGCGTCCCTGCCAGTAACTTCGCGCGTCCTCAGACGCGCCCCCCAAGCCGCACTACCCAACAACTGTGCTGTGTCGCGCCAAATGGGCGCGACCACGCAGCCTGACTTCCGACCATAGCTGCTCTTTCCCGAACGCCGGGGATTTCGCTCCTGCGGGAGCGACAAGGGGGCTTTGCGGTCGCCCCCTTGACCCCTTCGCAGTGCACTCCCATGTTTATTAGCTTTTATCGGAACATTAAGAACAGAATGCGGTTTTCCCGCTTAATTCCTAATTGCTCACGCTTCCGCTTGTTCCTGCGCCAACGTGTCAATCACCGCTTCGGAGGCGTTCGGGTAGAACGCCGCCGCGCCCAGCTGGTCGGTCAGACCGACTTTCTGGAAGAAGCCCGCGACGTTCTCATGCACGCCGCAAATCGAGACGGTCACGCCCTTCTGCGCAATCAGCGCGCACACCTCCATCAGCGTCTGCACGCCGGAGATGTCGGTCGCAGACACGCCGCGCAGGGAGAGAATCAGGTGCTCACAGCCGGTGAAATCCACCGAAAGCAGCTTCCGCTTCAAATCCGCGCAGTTCGCGAAGAACAGCGAACCGTTCACATAGCTGACGAGGATGCTTTTCGCGCGGGATTCATCCACCGGCTTGCCCATGCGGTGCAGGCGCTCCAGACGCACCTTGTCCACCGGCTCGGTTTCGATGGTCAGGCGCGCGGCGTTCCAGACGAACATCAGCAGCGCGGTCACAATGCCGATGACGATGGCGACGGTCAGGTCAAAGACGACGGTGGACACCATCGTAATCAGGAACTGCGCCACGCCCGTCCACACCTTGCGGCTGAAAATCGTCTTGATGCCGTGCCACTCGTTCATGCGCCACGCCGTCACCATCAGCACACCCGCCAGCGCGCTCAGCGGCAGGCGGCTCATCACGCCGCCCAGCAGCACCATCGCCAGCAGCAGCACCAGCGAATGCACAACGCCGGTCACGCGGGTCTGCTCGCCAGACTTGATGGCGACGGACGTGCGGGCAATCGCCGCCGTTGCGGGCACGCCGCCGAAAAACGGCAGCAGGATGTTGCCCACGCCCTGCGCAATCAGCTCACGATCCGCGTCGAAGGCTTCGTCCTTCATGCGGGATGCGCTCGCGCCGCACAGCAGCGACTCAATCATGCCCAGCATGGCGATGGAGACAATCGGGCTGATGAGGTTTTGCAGCATGTCGAGGTTGACCGCGCCGAGGTTCAGGCGGTTGTCCAGCATCAGGCTTTTCGGGATGTCCCCCACCTTCGCCAGCGAATCGAAACCCGCGATTTCGGTCACGATGGTCGCCAGAATAATCGCCAGCAGCGACCCCGGCACCTTCGCGTTCAGCTTTTTCGGCCAGAAAACCATGAACAGCACCACCAGCAGACCGATGGCGACCGCCTGCCAGTTGGGGGTAAATCCGACGCTGGTGTAGCTCCACAGCTTTTCCAGCGCGCTTGTGCCGACGGAGTGCGTGCCGAAGAAGTTGTCCACCTGCCCCAAGGCGATGATAATCGCAATGCCGCTGGTGAAGCCCATGACGACGCTGGTCGGGATGAAGTTGACGAGCTTGCCGAGGCGGAGGATGCCCGCCAGCAGGATAATCACGCCCGCCGCAAGCGACGCGACGAACACGCCCTGCAAGCCGTACTGGGCGACGATGCCGATAAGGATGGCGCTCATGGCCCCGGTCGGGCCGCTGATTTGGAAGGACGCGCCGCCAAGCAGCCCGATGACAAGTCCGCCGATGATGGCGGTGACAAGCCCCGCGGCGGCGTCCGCACCGGAGGACACGCCGAATGCGAGGGCAAGCGGCAGCGCCACCGCCGCCACTGTGATGCCGCTCAGGATGTCCTTGATGAGTTTGCCGGCGTTGTAGCCGGAAAATTCATGTTTCAGGTCGGTAATGTACTTTTTGAGCATGATGTTATTTCCTCTAATCCCCTAATTCCCTGATTTTCTCCACCATTGCCGCAGAGGATTTCGCGTCTGCGGACGCGACCAAAGGGCTTTCCGCTCGCCCTTTGGAAACCTTCGGCGCGGTCACTCCCATGTTACTTAATTTGTACCGAAAGTAGTTATAGTTTGTGAACTATTCGTACCCCCAAGCAGCGCCACCGCACTGCTACGAAGGAGGGCACCGAAGGAGTCCAGAGGGCGACCGCGGACTTCGTCCGTTTTCATTGCCCTCTGGAAGCATGGCGATGTCCTGTTTGGAAGGAAAGTCACCTTTGCAATCAGGCAATCCACAAACGCCCTTTTGCGGAAAAAAGGGCAAAAAAACGTCCGGCGCTGAAACACGGTTTCAACATCGGACGAATTTGTGCTATGAAACGCTTGGGCGACAATTACGCCTTGGCGATTTCCACGAGCTTGGTGAAGGCAGCTGCATCGTTCACAGCCAGATCCGCGAGAATCTTGCGGTTGACGGTGATGTTGTGCTTCTTCAGGCCATTGATGAACGTGGAATAGCTCATGCCGTTCAGACGAGCAGCGGCGTTGATACGGGTGATCCACAGGGAGCGGAAATCACGCTTGCGCAGCTTGCGGCCCTTGAAGGCATAGCGCAGGGAACGAGCAACCTGTTCGGACGCGGCGCGGTACTGCTTGGACTTTGCACCCCAGTAGCCCTTAGCCAGCTTCATGACCTTGCGGCGCTTCTTCAGAGCGTTCACAGATCTCTTAATACGTGCCATTGTGAGTATCCTCCTTGCCAGCGAATGGGCTTAATTACTTGTAGGGCAGCAGCTTGTGGATGGTCTTGGCTTCCGCCGCGTTGTCCACAATGCCGTCAGCGCGCAGGTGACGGGTGCGCTTGGTGGTCTTGAGGCGAACCTGATGGTTGGCGTTCATCTGCTTATGCTTCACGATACCGGTCTTGGTAAAGGAAAAGCGCTTGGCAGCACCACGGTGAGACTTCTGCTTAGGCATGGTGTAGTCCTCCTTCCAATGCTGATAAAACGGGGCGCAGGCAAGCTGCGATAGCCGTTTTATTCCTGTTCTTGATTCCCCTTGGCGTTTTCGCGGGCAGCCTTCTTTTCAGCGAAGGAAGCCTTTGCCGCCTTGGGGGCCAGGATCATAATCATATGACGGCCGTCCATCATGGGACGGCGCTCCACCGAGCTGACCTCGGAGCAGCGGGCCGCGAAGTCCTGCATGACCTGCATGCCGATTTCGCTATGGGTGATCTGGCGGCCACGGAAACGGATGGACACCTTCACCTTATCGCCACCCTGAAGGAACTTCTGCGCCATTTTCGCCTTCGTGAGAACGTCGTTCTCCTCGATGGTGGCGGACAGCTGAACCTCCTTGGTTTCGACGACCCGCTGATTCTTCCGGTTTTCGCGTTCGCGCCGCGACTGTTCGTAGCGGTACTTGTCATAGTCCAGCAGTTTGCACACCGGCGGTTTTGCCGTGGGCTGGATTTTGGCGAGGTCGAGGCCGCGCTCTTCCGCCAGCTCCATCGCCTTGGCTGTTGGCATGACGCCGAGCTGTTCGCCGTTTTCGTCAATCAGGCGGACTTCCCGGTCGCGGATTTCCTCATTGATCATCAGATCGAGTGCTATGTCCATACACCTCCCAATTTTCGTTGAAGCCAGCGTTTTCTGCTCCATACCACAGAAAAAGCGGCGGGTGACTCCACCCGTCGCTGACATGCAGTTTGCGCCTTTTTCGGCGGTCAATCCGCCTGAAAGGGAAAAAGCCTGTGAACCCGGCAACATACGCCGCGCAAGGTGAGAGACGGGCAAGCCTCTGCTTCAAACGTGGATATTGTAGCACAGGAAAAGCGGTTTGTCAAGGGGGATTGGGCGGATTTTTTGCGTGAAGCCGGAGTTTTTTCCGCGAAAACGGGCGCAGACCGCCCGCTGGGGAAGTCTGCGCCCACTGATTTTACTCGGTGTACGGCGTGCCGTGCGGGATGCCCTGCTTCTCCGCCCACTGCCACGCGTAGCTGCCGACGCTGGCGAAGATGACGACATCCGGCGTGTTCTCGAACGCGTCCTCCGCGATGTAGGACACGGAGTCCGGCAGGGTGATGCACTTCAGGTTCGCGCAGTCCGCAAAGGCGCGCGTGCCAATGACTTGCAATCCATCCGGCGCAACAACCGACTGAATCGTGCTGTTGCCCACGAACGCCTCGTCATCCACATAGAACGTCGACGCGGGCAGCTTCACCTGCGGCAGCCCAATGCCCGTGAACTGCTCGGTGATGAAGCCCTGAATGTGGATGTCCAAAGCATCAGCATACGCATACCAGCTGCCGTCGAAAGACGCAGCCACGCCAAGTTCCGTTCCAGTGCCCGACGGTTCATTGTAGCCCCACTGGCTGTACTGGACATTCGTGCCGTCCACCCACCTCCACGAGCCGCTTGTGTTGCTTGCGCCAATCCACGCCTTGTCAATGGTCGAAGTTGCGTTCAGTAACTGCTCGATGATGGCTTGTTCCGCGTCGTTGTGGACGATGGCAAGGTGCTTTCTGACGGCTGTGCCATCGTTAAAGTCTATGCCGTCCGAGAACCAGCTGCTTGCACCGCCCCAGCTGTTGTAGCCGCCGTAAAGCGTGTAGGTGATACCGTTGCGGGAAATGCTTCGTCCAGTGTAGCTGCACTCCCCATAGACGGTGGTGTAGTTCACGCCGTCGTTCAGCCTGACCCAGCCGCCATCCGCCATTTCCTCGTAGTCCTTTGATGCGTAAATGCGCGTCCAGATCTTGCCCTTCGCATCGGTATAGGTTTCATCCACGCCAAACCAGAAGTACGCATCGCGATCCATGTGCTTGACGAGGGCAGCCGCGTCATTCGGGGCAGCCAGCACATCCATGCCCTCTTCCGCCAGCACATAGGCGGGCATCCAGCCCGACTGGCAGTAGACAAGCGGAATCGCCGCTGATTTGCTCCCTGCGTGCGCCGCGGAGAGGTAGGTATAGCCCAGTTCCTTGCCCGTGTCATCCGCCACAGGCGCCCAGAAGTAGCCGTTCTGGTCTTGGCGCATGTTGTTCACGTCCACTTGGAAACGGCTGCGGGATGTGTACGTCTTGACAATCGTGTCATCCACATTCTGCGTCTTGTAGACATACACCGTGCTGCCCGGATTCGCAAAGTAGTCGTACCAAACGGGGGTCTGCTTCACCTGCTCGACGTAGCTGTTCGCAGCAATCACCCATCCGTAGAGGTAGGTGCCGTCGGACTGCTTGTAGCGTGCGTATGCCCAGTCGTTGCCGAAGCGCGGGTCGCGCAGCTTGTGGCTGACGTCCAGCTCCAGAATCGTGCCCTTGCTCAGCGTTTTCAGCACACCCGTATCGCACCAAGTGTTCGGGAAGGTGCGGACGTAGAGGCTGCTGAGTGCTTTGTACTGCGTCCACGCGGGTTCATCGGGTTCAAGGTCGGGGACGATAGCGGTCTTATCGCCGATGTTGCAGTAGAGAATCGAGCCGTCCGACATCAGCACAGGCGCAAAGAAGTACTTCTTATTGCTGTCCATTGCGACGTTCAGCAGGTCAATGGTCAGGTAATCGCCCACCGCCGTCGTGGTCGCGATCGCGCCGGAAATGCTCTGCGACTTGCGAATGTTGAGCTTCGCCTTCGTGCGGTAGGTGAACCACGCGCGCGGCGTTTCCTCCACTTCGACGATGAAGCTGTCAACGTATGTGTTCGCGCAGTCGCGGTAGGTGAACCATCCCTCATAATCGCCCTTGATTGCCAGCGCGGTATGGCTGCTGGTCGGCGTCGCGCTCGACGAGCCCCAATTCTGATAGCTCATCGTGTTGTTATTCAGCCACGTCCAGCCATTGCCTGCGCCATTCGCGTGGCCGCCCGTCCACGCCGTGCCGCCGTATGCGCTCATGATGGTCGAATGCAGCATGGCATCTTCCTGCGCATTGTCAATCACGACGAGGTGTCCGCCCATAGACGCCGCGTACTGCGCCGCCTGCGCCCACGAGACATTGCCGCGGCAGAACGTGTAGACGCTGGCTCCGCTGCGCACAGAGACGACTTCCTCAATGCTGTCGTCAACCTGCGTCAGCGGCTCGTTGGCATTCGACACATCAAACCAACCCGCAACGAAATCATCCCCATGCCCGCGCATGAAGGTGTACTGCTTGCCGTTTTCGGTGATGGTGACGCGTTCGTTCCTGTCCAGCCAGATGATTTCGCCTTGGTCGTAGCTGCTGAGTTCTGCCAATTCAAACGTGGCAGGATAGCGAATTGACTTTGCCCCGGATGCATTCGTCACTTCGTAGCGTTCCCAGTCGCCTTCGCGGTCAATGCCGCAGGGAGTAGGCGGGTCCGCAAGCACCTCGATATATCCTTCAATCGTCTTTCCATTCTTTGTATATCGGCAAGGTGCCCAATAGCTGTTAACGCCCGAAGCATCGTAAAACACCATGTTGGCAACATCTATCTGGAACACGCCGTCGGCACTGGTAAGCTCGTCGATTTTATTCTCATAATACGGCGCAGCATACACGACGATTGCCCAAGTGTCGTCAATGATGTAGTCGGAATAGTGGGCAGAGTTTCCGATTTTATCCTGTTTCTGCATGTAGTTGCTGTCGCTCTCGATGCACCAGCCATAGACGTATGTGCCATCGGCCTGCTTGTAGCGCGCAAATGCCCATGTGTCGCCGTACTTCGGCTCACGCATTGTGTGATTGAGGTCGAGTTCAACCGTATCATTCGTCGGAATCTTTGTGACGATGTTTGTTGTCGGATAAGAGTTAGCGAAAGCGCGGATGTTCACGCCGTCTTTCCAAACAACCTTATACTTCCACCAGTCGTTTCCGCTCGGTGCGCGCATCGGGCGAATCACCGACTGGTCGCTGATGTCGCAGTAGACTACCTCATCATCGTTCACCTGCACCGGCGCATACCAGTACGTCTTGCTGTTCACGACTGCCTTGGTCACATGCAGCAGGTCAATCTGCAATTCCGTCCCTGCAAAAATCGTTCCATAGAGGTTGTTGCTGCTGTACGTCGGGGTTGTGCGCAGTTCGATGTTCTTCTGCGTTTCGTAGGGATACCATTCGCGCGCAATAGGCACATTACTATCAACATTGACAGTAAAGCTCGTCTGTACTGCGTCCGCGCGTGTACGTTTGTCGTCCGCATACGCATACGCCGTGATGGTTGCCGTGCCTTCCCCGACGCTCGTCAGCGTCCCCCTGAAACGATCGACCGTCACCACCTTAGTGTTGCTGCTCTTCCAGTACAAGCCTGTATAGCCCGGCACAGTCTGGAAACTATAGTTGTAATAGCTATAGATACCATCCTGCGGATTCCAGAATGCATTGGAAGGCGTGATGCTGACTTCCGGCTGGAGCGTATCGCCCACGCCGATGGTAATCACGCTATCGTTGAGGTTTCCAAATTCATTCGACGAAAGCGAAATTCCCGTAGCTGCAACCGGAGCGCGCATCGTGCCAACCTTGCTCCAGTCGGGGTGGTAATAGCCAAAAATGCCATGGTAAACCCGTCTACTTCCTTCCGTAATCCATTGGGTGCCATAGTATGATGTGAAAACAGTTTTTTGAACGCGTCCACCCCAGTTTCCGCTCACAACAGTGGTTTTTTTCGTGCTTACATCGTAGTTCGTCACAATGCCCACATGATAACCAATACTTTTTATTTTCTTTGATGTCGAGCTATCCCAGTATTGATTCCAGACTGCAATGTCCCCCACTTGCGGCACATAGCCACCGTTTTTTGCATCGTTATTATACTGTTGCTGGTAATACGGTAACGAATTACTGCCCGTACCCGAATATGTATATTGACTTGGATTGATAATCGGGTGGAAACGGTCAGCATTCTTCTGTCCCGCTTCAGGGCAAAATGCGCCAACGTTAGCCCAATTGGGAATAACGCTCGTTGGAATGCCACACTGATTCGCGATGACGGACACAAACACCGCACACCACGGACCAGTGTTGGAGAACACCGTGTAATTCTTCCCGTAAATCTCCAGTCCAAATGCTTCTTCATCCTTTTGGAACAGCATCGCCGCCTGTGCGAACTGTTTCCCCTTATCCGTCGCCGCCAGCGCCTTCCCCTCCCCCAGCGGCGTCCAGCCAAACATCAGCGCCGCCGCAATCAGCAGTGCTGACAGGATTCGTTTGCTTCCATTGAGCCAACTCGTTTTCATGGTCTCTCTCCTCCCCTATTCGTCCGGCTACACCCATTGCTGCGGACAGCATCCACCAGAGGCGCTGCACCGATGCTGTTCATATGTAAATTATAGCTGACAAAAATCAACATGTCAAGAGTGACCAGCATAAATATGGCAATTTAGCGGATAAATTGGCAGGTTTCGTTCGCGCGTCATGCCATTGCACTATGTAACCTGTTTTTCTTCGTTGTTACACGGTCTTCTTACACATAAAATAACGCTGTTTTTTTGAACCGCAAGTATATCGTTTTCGGCTAAAAACAGACGCGAATGGACAGGGCCTTTTGTGAAAAGCCGCCGCCATCTTTCCTGAAATTTCCTGAAAACTTTCGGAATCACGCGGCATACCGAAAGAATTTCGGAAAACCGATGTAACTTCGTTTCAATTAACCCATGTGTGTGGTATGATTAGTGCATCAGATGACACCGAAACGTACAACGAAACGCATCGGGGCTGCTGATGGGGTTCCCCTCCCCCTCATAATGGGAAATTTCATGCAACAAAGGAGGCTGCAAGGGATGGCTCGGAAGTATATGAAAATTGCCATGGTCGGACAGAAGCGCGTACCGTCCCATGATGGCGGCATCGAGGTTGTGGTGGGCGAACTGGCCAAGCGCATGGTGGCGCAGGGGCATTTCGTGACGTGCTATAACCGAACCGACAAACAGCAGCCGCAGCCCGAAAATTTCAACGGCATCAGCCTGAAGTATGTACCGACCATCCAGAAGAAGGGGCTGGCGGCGGTTTCCGCAAGTTTCTTCGGCTGCCTTTGCGCGGCGGTTGGCAATTATAACGTGGTGCATGTGCACGCGGAGGGCCCGGCGCTGTTCTGCTGGCTGCCGAAGCTGATGGGCAAGCGCGTTATCGTAACGGTACACGGGCTGGACTGGACGCGCGCGAAATGGCAAAACGGCATTGCGTCCAAGTGCATCAAGCTGGGCGAGGAGATGGCGGTGCGCCACGCGGATGAGCTGATTGTGCTGAGCCACGGCATGAAGCAGTATTTTGCGGACACCTATGGGCGCGAGACGCTGCTGATTCCCAACGGCGTGCCGAGCTACCAGCCGTGCGCGCCGGAGCTGATTCGCCAGTACGGGCTGGAAAAGGACAACTACATCCTCTATCTGGGGCGCATCGTGCCGGAAAAGGGCGAGCATTACCTGATTGAGGCGTACAAGCATCTGCCGACGGACAAGAAGCTGGTCATTGCGGGCGGCGCGTCCGACTCGCAGGAATATTTCGACGAGCTGCGCGAAATGGCAAAGGACGACGACCGCGTGATATTCCTCGGCTTTGTGCAGGGGCAGCTGCTGGCGGAATTGTACAGCAACGCTTACACCTACGTCCTGCCCAGCGACGTCGAGGGGATGCCCCTTTCGCTGATGGAGGCAATGAGCTACGGCTGCTGCGTGCTGACAAGCGACATCGACGAGTGCGCCTCCGTCGTTCAGGAGCACGGCGTGACCTTCCGCCGCGGCGATATCGACGATTTGCGCGCAAAGCTGGCGGATTTGCTGGCGAATCCGGCGAAGGTGGCAAAGTACAAGGCGGAAGCGCCGGATTACATCTGCCATTCGCACAACTGGGACACGGTGACGCAGCGGACGCTGGCGGTCTATCGCGGGGCTGTGCCGCAGGAAGAGCCGCATCGGGATTTGCTGCCGGCAGCGCTGGCGGCTGAGCTGGCAAAGCGCGAGCAGCTGGTGCACGGCAAATAAAAAATCAGCATATATAAAGGAAGCGACTGCGACGGGCGCTTCCTTTTTTCGTGCATCCGCGCCTCCCCGGCTTGCTTTTTTGGCGATTGTGCTGTACAATAGGAAGATGGATGAGCCTACACAAGGAGGTGAGGACAGCATGTACGGCAAAGCCAAAGTCGGCAAGCCTGATTGGTACATGATGGGCGCTTGTATCGTATTCGCTTTGACATTCAGCCTGCGCAGCGTGCCGCTGGCGGTGCTTCTGCTGCTGTTCATGCCTTTTTCGCTGCTCTCCCTCACGGGGGAGCTGCCCCTGCCGACCCGCAACGCGCCAATCTGCCAGACATTGCTCTGCATCAGCATCCCGCTGCTCGTCATCGGCGCATTTTCCTCTCTGCTGCTCCTCCTGCCGAAGCTGCTCATTCCGTCCGCCTGCGTCTGGCTCTTCGGCGGCGCGCTGATGCTGTTCCTGCCGCCCGGCGCCTTCCGCAAATCGCGCATGGCAATGTATTGGGCGGTGATTTGCTTCGCCGCCGTCGTCGCGCTGCTGATAATGCTCCTTCAGCGCTATCAGGTGTACGGCGACCTGTATGAGGGCTTGTCCTATGACATTCTGCGTGTCATGATGAACGCGCGGACGCGCCCGCAGGTGCTGTATTCCGCGTATGTGTCCGGGCTGGCGGCGCTGGATGCAAAACGCACGGCGGCGCTGGAAAGTCTCGCGGCGCTGACGGGCGGAAACGTGCTGCCGTGGCTGTCCGAGGATGTACTGCAGCAGCTGGAATGGAGCCTGCGCGCAACGATTGAGATAACGCTGCCATCCATCATGCCTGACCTGCTGGTCAAAGGAATCATGGCGTTTTCGCTGGGAATGCTGCTGTGCTGGCGCAAATTTCCCGACGCGGAGGACACGCCGACCACCGACCGCTGGTTCATGCCCACCCCGCTGGGCATCAGCATGGCGGTGCTGCTGCTTCTGAGTGCGGCGCAGCTGTTTACAACGAACGCGACGGTTGCGCTGGCGGCTTCGCTGCTGGGCAGTGTGGCATTCTGGAGCTTCGCGGTGCAGGGCGTTTCGGCGCAGAATTTCGCCATGATACGCGCGGGTGCAACGCGCGGCCGCCGCTGGTTCCTAACCATCCTGATGGTGCTGTTCGTGCCGATTCTGCCGATGTTCGCGGGCTGCGTTGACCAAATCCGCGACCCGCGCGGACTGCGCGACGACCGCCATCGAAAAGACGATGATTTTTCTGATTTTTAAGATTTAAGGAGGATACAGATTATGAAGGTTATTTTGCTGGAAGATGTGAAGGGTGTCGGCAAGAAGGATCAGATTGTGAATGCGGCGGATGGCTACGCGCGCAACTTCCTGTTCCCCAAGAAGCTGGCGGTGGAAGCGACCCCCGGCGCGATGAAGGGCGTTGAGAAGATGCGCAAGGCGGAAGCCGAACGCGAGGCCCAGCGCCGCGCCGACGCGACGGCACAGGCGGACGCCCTGCGCGGCAAGGTCATCAGCATGTCGGTGAAGTGCGGCGCGCAGGGGCGGCTGTACGGTTCCATTACGAGCGCAGAAGTTGCCGAGCAGCTGAAGGCGCAGCACGGCGTTGCGGTGGACAAGCGCGACATCAAGTGTGAGAACATCCGCGCCGTCGGCGATGTGGAGATTGAGGTGCGCCTGTACAAGGACATCTCCGCGAAGATGGTTGTGCATGTGGAAGCGGCGGCGGTGAAGTAAGGCAGTCACCGCCGGGGAGGCTGCCCCCCGTTCTGCCGGAAGGTTTTCTTCCTATTTGTAATGGATTTTGTTTGCAGCAGGGGCTTCGCCTCTGCGGAGGCGACCAAAGGGCAATGAAAACAGACGAACGTCTGCGATCGCCCTTTGGAAACCTTCGGCGCCACCCATGTTACAATGCTGTATTGTTGCTTGGAGAAACGAAAAGCACACAAACTAAATCAGTTTCGATACAAGTCAAGTAACATGGGAGTGCAGGGCGAAGGAGTCCAGAGGGCGACCGCAAAGCCCTCTGGTTGCTGCAAACAAGACCAGTTGGGGAGAAGTCACCAACTCCATCACGCACACAATTCAGGGGGGAAATCCATAAAACTCCCCTTGGGAGAGGTTTATGTCAGAATTTCGTGGCGTGACGCCGCCCAATAGCGTCGAAGCGGAGCAGTCCGTGCTGGGCGCGATGATGCAGGATGAAAACGCGGTGCTGCAGGCGGCGGAAGCCTTGTCTACCGACGATTTCTATCAGCCGGCGCACCGCGAAATCTTCGAGGCGATGGTTGCCCTGCACCATCAGCAGCGCCCAATTGACCTCGTGACCGTCGATGCGGAGCTGACCCGCCGTGGGACGCTCGAAGGCATCGGCGGCACGGAGTACCTCATGCGGCTGATGAGCTTCGTGCCGACGACCGCGAACGTCAAGGCGTACATCACCTTGGTAGCCGAAAAGTCCACCCTGCGCAAGCTCATCAAGGCGTCGCAGGAGATTTCGCAGGAGTGTTACAGCCAGCAGAATCCCCTGCAGGAGACGCTCGGACACGCGGAAAAGGCGATTTTCGACATCGTGATGAACCGCGCCTCCGGCGAGAGCCTCGTCCACGTCCGCGACGTGCTGTACAACACCTACGCCAACATCGAGGAGCTGGCGAAGCTCAAGGGGCGCGTCTCCGGCGTGCCGACCGGCTTCACCCTGCTTGACAACATGCTCACCGGTCTGCACGGCGGCGAACTCATCATCATCGGCGCGCGCCCGTCCATGGGCAAAACGTCCTTCGCGATGAACATTGCCACCCACGCCGCACTCTACGCGAACAAAAGCGTCGCCGTGTTCTCGCTGGAAATGCCGCGCGAACAGATTGCCCTGCGTATGCTCTGCTCCGACGCGCGCGTCAACATGCAGAGCGTCCGCCAGGGCACCCTGCGTGAAGAGGACTGGATAAAGCTGGCGAAATCCATCGGCCCTATGTCGAACTCCCCTGTTTACATTGACGATACAGCGGGCATCACGCCAACGCAGCTCCGTTCGCGCTGCCGCCGCCTGATGATGGACAAGGGGCTTGACCTCATCATTGTGGACTATCTGGGTCTTATGCACGCCGATGGCAAGACCGAGAACCGTCAGCTGGAGGTGAGCGAAATCAGCCGCCAGCTGAAGGCGATTGCTTTGGAGCTGAAAGTGCCGCTGATTGCCTGCGCGCAGCTCTCCCGTGCATCGACGACGCGCGACAACAAGCGCCCCGCACTGTCCGACCTGCGCGACTCCGGCTCCATCGAGCAGGACGCGGACGTCGTCATGTTCATCCACCGCGAGGGCTACTACGACCCCGAAACGGCGGACAAGAACGTGGGTGAAATCATCATTGCGAAGCAGAGAAACGGCCCGCTGGGCACGGTGAAGGTCGCATGGCTGAGCGAATACACGACGTACACGGATTTGCCGCCCTCGGCGATGGGGGGAGGGAACGACGGGGATGCGCCTTTCTGACTTGCTGCATCTTGCTATGCCAAGCTGTTTTCTCTTTCCAAACAGTGCTTTAGCATAGTACCAGAGGGCTTTCCGATCGCCCTCTGGACTCCTTCGGCAGTCCACTTCTGCATACTTGTTTTTTATCGCAAGTTATTTAGTTTGTGAACCTGAAAATCCGACTACTAACGACTATGAGGATTCCAAAACCCTCAACATTTTCATCCATCGGAGGAAAATCACCCATGACAGTCAATCAGCTGGAAACCAACGCCCGCTTTGTCGGATTTCTGCTCGTTCGCTCTGCGGATGCGCGGACGGACAAGAAGGGCGGCGCGTACCTCGACCTCACCCTCGCGGATAAAACGGGCGACATCAACTGCAAATACTGGGACTGGAATCAGCTGATGGACGTGCCCAAGCAAGGCTCGGTCATCAAAGTGCAGGGGCTGGTGCAGGAGTACAACGGCCGCAAGCAGCTCCGCATTGAGCGGATGCGCGCCGCCTTGCCGCAGGACGAGGTGGACATGGCGCAGCTGGTCGCGTGCGCGCCCGAAAAGCCTGAAGTGATGCGCAAGGACATCGAGGACACGATTGATACCTTCCAGTCCGAGGCGCTGAAGAAAATCGTGCGCGAGATGCTTCGGCTGACGGGCGACAAGCTGGAATGGTTCCCGGCGGCACAGCGGCTGCACCACGCGGAACGCTCCGGCCTGCTCCACCACACGACGAGTATGCTGAATCTGGCGCGGCACGTCGTGGCGGCGTACCCGTTCCTGAACGCGGAGCTGCTCTACGCGGGCGTTATCCTGCACGACCTGTGCAAGACGACGGAAATGATCAGCGACGAAACGGGCAGCGTGAGCGATTATTCCGCGGACGGGCTGCTGATTGGGCATTTGGTGCGCGGCGTGGCGCGGATTGAGGAAGCGGCGAAGAACGTGGGCGTTTCCGGGGAAATTGTGCTGCTGCTGGAGCACATGGTGCTCTCGCATCACAGCATCCCGGAATACGGCAGCCCGAAGGCGCCGATGTTCCCCGAAGCGGAGGTGCTCGCGCGCATCGACGATTTGGACGCGAAGATGAACGAAATGCAGGGGATTCTCTCGCGCGTGCCGGAGGGTGCGTTCTCGGAGAAGGTCTGGAGCCTTGACCGGCGGATCTATCACCCGAAGTATCAGGAGATTGATGGAGCGGAATGACGTCATCCACATTCTTTTGCAAGAAAACGGGTGTTTCAATCGTTTTTGAATTAAGGCACCACCTCATTTGTACGGTGTTACCTTAGGATAACAACCATAAGGAGGGAATCACGATGAAAAAGGGCTTTCGGACAGTGCTTCTGCTGAGCGCGTGCCTCGTTCTGCTGGCGGGCTGCGCATCTGAACCGAAGACGCAGTATAACGTCAATACGCAGGGGGCGGCGAACACGCAGGGGGCGGCAAACATACCCAGCACGAATACCGCCGGCAGCAGCCTTCCGGCGGATTACGACCCCGCGTCCGAGGAGGACGACTACACGGGCGACGCTGCCAGCACGCCGGAGGAAATTCATCTGCCGACGCTCGTCACGCCTCCCCCCACGAATACGCCCATTCCGGTCATTTCCGGGCAGTATTCCGGCGCGACGCCCGTCGTGATTGACCCCATTGACAAGCCGACCCCCACGCCCCTGCCGGCGCTGTCCTTCACCTACCAGACCTACACCGCGTCGAACCTGAATCTGACGTTTGAAGGCCCGGCTGGCTGGGTGGTGGATACGTCCGAGGCGAACAGCTACAAACTCCAGAGTCCTGACTGGGCGACGGGCTACGCGGCGACCCTCGTCATCCGCGCAAACAGCACGAGCATTGAGTACACCACCGATTCGCTGACGACGGAAGTCAAGTCTATGCTGACGAACCTCCGCAACGCGAATTACCCCAAGTTCAGCCCGTCAAACACGGCGACGCGCAAGGGACTGTTCCTCGGCGCAACGGGCGTGTACGCCAATTACACCGCCACGCTGGATGGCAATCTGCAAATCGCGGGGCGCATTGCGGCGGTTTACAAGAATAACGTGCTCTACACCGTCCACCTTACCTACCCGGCAGGGTACACCGACACCTACAAGACAAACGTCTACGACAAACTGCGCGACACGCTGAAAGTGATCACGGCACAATAAAATGGCGATTTCAGGACGAGAAAAGACGGCGGTTCGCCTGTTTGCATCCGGGGTGAACTGCGCTCAGGCGGTGCTGATGACCTATGCGGACATTGCGGGGCTGACGCAGGAGCAGGCGGCGCGGGTCGCCTGCGGGCTGGGCGGCGGCATCGGGCGGCTGCGCGATAACTGCGGCGCGTTCTCCTCGGCGGTGATGCTCTGCGCTGCGCTGGAAGGGGCAGACGGCGCGAAGCCGGAGCACCGCCCGCAGACGTACGCGCGGGTGCAGCGCGTCTACCGGGCGTTCATCGCCCGAAACGGCAGCATCTGCTGCGCGGAGCTGTTAGGGCGCGAGAAGAAGCCGGAATCCCCTACCCCGGATGCGCGGACAAACGCGTATTACAGCAGCCGCCCCTGCGCGAAAATCATCCGCATGACCTGCAAAATCATTGATGAAATGCTGGCGGAAAATGCCGCCGGGCAGGAGGACTAATTGAAGGCACTCATACTCTCCACAGCCACCGGCGGCGGACACAACACGGCGGCGCACGCGGTGCTGGAAGCGCTGACGGAGCGCGGCGTGGAATGCCGATTTGAGGATTGCGTGGCATTCGGCGGGCAGAAGCTGTCCGCCACCGTGTCGAACGTCTACGTCAAATTTGTGCAGGCGGCGCCGGATGCCTTCGGGCGGCTGTACCGCTTCGCCAAGGCCATCAGCACGCCGCGCATCAAGTCCCCCGTCTACCTCTTCAACGCCGCCTACGCGCGCAAGATGGAGCAGCTGCTGACCGATTACGCGCCGGATTTGATTGTCTGCACCCACATGTTCGGCGGGCAGAGCGTCACCTACCTCCGCCGCCACGACCTGTGGAACGGCTTGTTCGCCATGGTCATGACCGACTACACGATTCATCCCTTCATTGAGGACATCGAGTGCGACGTGATGTTCACCTGCAAGGCGGCGATGCCCTCCGCCAGGCGGCTGGCGCTGCCCAAAAGTGCTTATGAATTCACAGGCATTCCGGTATCCCTCTCCTGCCGCCCCTGCACGGACAAGCGCGCCGCGAAGGAGGCCGTCGGGCTTGACCCGGAGCGCCCCGAAGTCGTGCTCGTCGGCGGCAGCATGGGCGCGGGCAATCTGCCGGAAATGATTGCGCGGATTCTGCCCGTGCTGGGCGAAAACGGCCATCTGACCGTCGTCTGCGGGTCAAACGTGGATGCGCTGCGCCGGGCGACCGAAGCCTACGGCAGCGACCCGCGCGTGTCCCTGCGCGCGCAGGTGACGCCGCTGACGCCCCTGATTGCCGCCGCGGATGTGCTGGTCACGAAATCCGGCGGGCTGACCTCCACCGAGGCAATGACCATCGGCACGGCGATTGTCGTCGCACACCCGATTGCGGGGTGCGAAACGGAAAACGCCCGCTTCATGGAGGACAACGAACTGGCGCTCTGGGCGCACACGGACGACGAGCTGACTGCGAAAGTGGCGGATTTGCTGCGTCACCCGGAAAAGCGCGCCGAAATGATTGCCAAGCAGCACGAGAAGATTGACCCCGACTGTGCGCGGAAAATCGCCGACATCCTGATTCGTCGGACGAACGAAATGATGGGGAGAAAAACGCCTGATGCGTGAGAAACTGGAACTGCGGACGAAAAAATCCGCCGTGATTTTGACCGCGTGCGCCCCGGTTGCGCTGTCCGTGCTGCCCGTGCTTGCAATCAGCCTGCTGCTCCTGCCGCCCTCCTTCACCCTGATGATTCTGGGGCTGATGATTGCGGCGTGCAGCCTGACGATGGCGTTCTACATTCCCAGCTATCTGGGAAGCTATGCCTTCCAGCCCGCGACGAACCTGCACGGCGCGCGGATTGTGGCGAATTTGGGTCGCGCGAACACCTACGAGGTCAGCGGCGTATCCGCGCAGGACATTCTGGTCAAGCAGACGTTCATTGAAAAGCGGCTGCGCGTCTGCCACATTCGCGTCAAGGGCACGGCGTACTACTTCCGCGGCGTCCCGGAGATGGAGAAGGTGCAGGCGTGGGTGACGGCGAACTTCCCGGAGAAGTCGAAGGTGGAGCAGCGGATGGAGAGCAAGGGCAGCAAGCAGAAAAAGTAAAAAGTAAAGCAAAAGGTCGCTCCTCATGGTGGGAACGACCTTTTTTGTTCTTTACGGAATCTTGGGGAAGAGCCGCTTGGGGGCGCTCCTGCGGGAGCGCAAAGTTACTGGCAGGGACGCTTCGCTGCCTGCGCCTTTGTTGACTTCTCCTTTGGAGTGGTCACCCGTGGAACTGTTGGGGCGTTGCCCCAAACTCCACCAGAGGCGCCGCCTCTGGACTCCGCAAGGGGCATTGCCCCTTGACCCTTTTTTGCGTCCCGGCTTGAGCGCGTTCCCCTGCTATCCTTTATCCCTAATCCGCCTATCCTTTCCCCAGCATTATAGCAAAAAATCCTTCCTCTAACAACCCTTAGCCGAAGCGCCCTGTGATATAATCCTCCGTCCGCTTATCCCGCGGCATCGAGAACAACTGATCCGTCGCCCCAACTTCCACCATATCCCCTAACAGGAAGAATGCCGTCGTGTCCGCGATGCGCAAAGCCTGCTGCATGTTATGCGTCACAATCACAATGGTGTACTTCCCCTTCAGCTCCATGCACAATTCTTCAATCTTGCTCGTGGAAATCGGGTCAAGCGCCGAGGTTGGTTCGTCCATCAGCAGCACCTCCGGTTCAACCGCCAGCGCACGCGCAATGCAAAGCCGCTGCTGCTGACCGCCGGAAAGCCCCAAAGCGCTCTTGTTCAGGCGGTCTTTCAGCTCGTCCCAAATGGCGGCGTTCCGCAGGCTGCTTTCCACAATTTCGTCCAGCTGCGCTTTGCGGTGGATGCCATGCGTGCGCGGGCCGTAGGCAATGTTGTCGTAGACGCTCATGGGGAAGGGGTTGGGCTTCTGGAACACCATGCCGACGCGCTTGCGCAGCAGGTTCACGTCCATGCTGCCGTAAATGTCCTCGCCGTCCAGCGTGATGCTGCCCTCGACGCGGCAGTCGGGGATGAGGTCGTTCATGCGGTTGAGCGTTTTCAGCAGCGTCGATTTGCCGCAGCCGGACGGCCCGATGAACGCGGTGATTTTGCCGCGCTCAATGTCGAGGTTGATGCCGTGCAGGGCGTGGAATGCGCCGTAGTAGAGGTTCAAATCCTTGATGGCAATCTTTACGTCCGCGGGCGTATCAGCCGGATGTGCGGTTTTGTTCGTGATGGCTTCCTGCATGTCGATAATCATGATGCTTTTCCTCCGATTTTGCGGGAAATCAGGCTGGACAGGCTGTTCAGCCCCAGCACGAGCAGCAGCAGCACCACGCCCGTGGCGTATGCTTGGCCGTAATGCAGCCCCTCCAGCGACAGCTGATACATATGCACCGCCAGCGTGCGCCCGGACGAGAGCAGAAAATGCTTGGGCATGTCCGCGACCGTGCCGGCGGTAAACAGCAGCGCGGCGGTTTCACCCACGATGCGACCAATCGCCAGCACCACGCCGGAGAGAATGCCCGGCATGGCGGGCGGCAGCACGATTTTGATGACCGTGCGCAGTTTGCCCGCGCCTAAGCCGAAGCTGCCCTCGCGGTAGCTGTCCGGGATGGAGAGCAGCGCTTCTTCGGTCGTGCGCAGTATCAGCGGCAGCACCATAAGGGAAAGCGTCAGCGCACCGGAGAGCAAAGTCAGGTTGATGCGTAGGACGGTGAAGAACACCATGCCGAACAAGCCGTAGATGATGGAGGGGATCCCCTGCAGGGTCTCGGCGGTCAGACGGATGGTGCGCACCAGCGGCGAGTTGCGCTTGGCGTACTCCGCCAGATAAATCGCCCCGCCCACGCCAATCGGGATAGCGACAAGCAGCGCAACCAGCGCAATCAGCAGCGTGTTGATGATGGCAGGCAGCATCGACTGGTTTTCCGTCGTGTATTTCAGGCTGAACAGCTCCGGCGTCAGGTGCGGAATGCCCTTGACAAGCAGGTCAATGACGATGGCAAGCAGGGCGAAAATCGTGATCAGCACCGACAGGCGGCACAGCAGCCGCAGCAGCGCGCTGGCTGGATGACGCCGCCAGCGGTTGCCTTCATTGCGGAAGAAATTCTTGATGGGATGCGCGCGATACGCGGGGGCGGTCATCATTGCTGTTCCCTCCTTTTCAGCACGGAGAAGGAAGCGTTAATCAGCAGAATAAAGACGAACAGCACGATGCCGGCGGCAATCAGCGCTTCGCGGTGCAGCCCTTCGGCGTAGCCCATCTCGATGACGATGCCGGAGGTGAGTGTGCGGATGCCGCTGAGCAAATCGGAGGTCAGGCGCGGCTGATTGCCGATGACCATCTTGACCGCCATTGCCTCGCCGATGGCGCGGCCAATCGCCAGCACAACCGACGCCAGAATGCCGGATTTTGCCGCCGGGACAGTCGCGCGGAACACGCTGCGTTCATCTGTCGCGCCCAGCGCCAGTGAACCCTCGTAGTAGGAGTTCGGCACGGCTTTGACGGCGGCGGAGGTCAGCTGGATGATGGTCGGCAGAATCATGATGCCCAGCAGCAGCGACGCTGTCAGGATGCACTGCCCGCGCCCGCGGCCGCCGAACATTTCGCGGATGAGCGGCACGAGCGTCGTCAGCCCAAAAAAGCCGTAGACAATCGACGGCACGCCCGCCATCAGCCCAATCATCGGTTCGATGATTTTGCGCAGGCGAACCGGGCAGAAGCGCGCCAGATAAATTCCCGCGAGGATGCCGACCGGCGCGCCGAAGAGCAATGCGCCGCCCGTGACGTAGAGCGAGCCGACAATCATCGGCAGGATGCCGAAAATATTGTTCGCGGGCTTCCACGTCGTCCCGGACAGGAACGCGCCCAAATCATATTTCGTGAAGAACGGCAGTCCGTTCAGAAACAGAAAAACGCAGATCAGCGCGACGGCCGCGATGGAGAACGCCGCTGTCGCCGCAAAGACCCAGCGCATGACCTGCTCCTTGACTTTCATGTCGATTGATTCCTTCTTTCTTCATGCTTTCCCGCTATTTAGGATAGCACGGGAATGTAAAATGCGCGGGCGGGGGAATGTAAAGAGCGTGTAAAATTACGAGCATAAAGCGCCGCTGAGTTGTGCGGTGGCGCCTTATGCTCGCTGAGATGATCGAAAAAGCAGTGCAGTCAGGCGATGCTGAAACTGCACTGCGTATAGCTGGTTTGTTGAAGCGTAATGCGAGATCGTTAGTCCTGAGCCAGGATTTCGGTTGAATCATCCATTATAATGGTAGAAAACTCCAAGTTGTCGATGCATCGACTCTTTAGAAGATCATCCATTGAAGCAAAGGATTCAATCCTGCTGAATTCATCATGGCCCACAGTGTTCCTCTGGATACCATACAAGCTAAACATGACTTCATGACCGTCCTTCGTAACGACAGGATCATCTTCATGTATAGTCCCTGTATGGAGACGGTAATCTTTTCCGTTATATCGGAATTCTAAGCCAAACCAATGATCATCAGAAGGTCCCCAAACCCCAATATACTGATTGGTAAACTCGGAAAGGGAGGTGTATTCATTAAGTCTCATTGTAACCCAAACTCCTTTTTGATGCGATTAATCACTGCCATTTCTGCCGCAGTAGGAGGTACGCCAGGGTCATTCTTGCCGTGACTCAAGTATTCATGACGATGGGGTCGAACACCTTTGTGGTCATGTTGCAAATCGATACCGATAGACTGTTTGTGGTTTGCGTCGTAGTAAGCAACATGTTTCAGTTTCCCATCCTGAATAATGGCGTAGACCCGATTCGCAGTATGGGAGTATTCAGGAGCTTTGACAGCACCTTTTGTTTGTACAAGCACCTTGACATCGCCTGAGAGGCCGATAGACTGATAAAGTTGTCCACCTGCCTTGAATGTGAAATCATTCATATTAACGTCGACGAACGCACCGCGAGAACCCATTTACGCCACCTCCCTGATTGTGATGATTTGAGATACAATATCCATTCGCAACTGCCGATTCTTTGAAGCAAAGGCATCGCAGTATCTAAAGTGAATAAATGTACCAGTCATGCCTTCAATCATATCACCAAACACAATGATGATAGGCGGATCAATGCGTGATTTTAACTCCTTGAAACCAGAGAGAAAAGCGTCGGCATTATCCTTGCAACCGAGCGTCGATAGTATGACGGGTGTATTTTTCTCGAGACCGCTGAAACAGATGTCATATGTTCTTTGACCTGCCCAGCCGACTGTAGGAATAACCTGACATCCATAATTTTGCCAAGTACAACCAAGCCAGCGCGACATATAAACATTATGACGTATCTCGTTCATGTTCATTGACTCATACACGCTAAAGTCAGGGGTTGCTATAGCAGCGCACGTTTGAAACAACGGAATCCTCTTAAGGGGATTGTTCCAGAGGGGCATGAGAACCTTATCATAATAGAACATATGTGATAGGGTAGAAGAATTATCTCGTTTTGAAGAAAGATTCTTGAACCCAGTTATCTGTAAGTTTTCCCAGTTGACTGCATCTGTGGAGACTTTGCGGATAACAGGCATATCGTATCCATCAAAATCACAACTGCCAATCAGGGGACGGATTACGCGGTATTTTTCGATTTCTGTGAGACCTTTGATCATATCAATCCTTTCTTCCTGCATGCAGGATAACCAACTTTCTTTATAACATTGTAATTGCGTTGGGTGAAAGGACGTGCTATAATAAACCTGCAACGGATGTGCATAGCACGTCGATGAGAAGCGCTTTGCCAAGACTGCTGGTAACAGTTTTAGCAGGCGCTTCTTTTGTTAAGGCGGGTGCAAGAGCCGCAAATGGATCACCTCCTTCAAACGGCAAAGCCGAACAGCTCGCATGTACGGATTTCATAATCCTTATAGTAGTTGCCTCCAAAACGCAGCCACTTATTGTAGTAGTCTAGGGCATTGCATGCAGCCCCATAGCTAATATCAAAATGGTTCATGATGCCACCAACATCGCGAATACCTAGTTTGTGAATTAGGACGGGGGGACATTGCGCGAACTTAGCAAAGAAGTCAGCTTCTTTGTCAGCGTAATCGCTGTCCTCTGTATGATTGAGAACAATGTGTCCTAACTCATGCAAAATGGTAAAATTGACTCTACCGTATGGTCTGGACTGGTCATCATTATAAGCGATACGCCATCCACCATTATCATAACCAGAGCAGCCATCTTCGCTATGCTGCATGAACAGATTGCGCTTTGAGGGAGGAAATGCTGAGTACGGGATCACACTGATACCCATACGATTAGCTATTTCGAAGCCGCTAATGGGTGTACTACATACATTGTAGTCCTCGAACAGCCGAACAACAATTTGCTTGATTGCCTCGTACCGATTATCACTCAGTCGCATGTGTTGGCATTACTCCTTTGCAAACAGAGCATTAATAAGCTCGGTTTTTTGATCGGCAGTCATGCTGGACGCGTTGCGAGCGATTAGACGCTTGACGGTTGTGAAGTCGAATTCCGCATCGTGTTCTATATCTCTGCCAAGTAGGTAGTCCGATGTTGTTTGTAGCGCAGTTGCGATATTTGCCACAGTATTCATGCGTGGCATACGCTCACCTTTGACATAACGGGACATGGCCGCTTCAGTAACATCGACCATTGCTGCAAGCTGACGCTGGGTGACATGGCGCAGGGCCATCAGCTCTTGTAGTCTTGTGCTAAATACGTTCATACGGTTGCCTCCTCTTTTTGAACTTACCATTATTTTAACACAAACTTACCAAAATAGCAAGCAGAAATGGATGATTTTTTTCAATGCCAGCGGCAATTTGAATAACAATGGAGGAAAAGCCATGACTGAGCGATTGACCCAAAAGCAGATTGAGGAGTATAAGCGTTTGTGCTCTGACAGAGACAATGGGCGTATGCTTACGCCAGCTGGCTTGCGCTTCAGAGCCTTTGTTCATGAGAAAATGTTTTGACATAATTCATACAATCCGACGAAACATTTGTGTGGTGGTGCTTTAACACAATCTTAACCTAATCCACCTTTCTGTCTTTACATTCCAGCGGTATCATACAGGTGTACCCAAGGAAAAAGACAAGGGCAACAGGACATCGGAAGGTGTCCCGGACAGAAAGGAAGGTTTTCTGCAATGAAGAAGTTTGCTGCTATCCTGCTTTCGCTCGTGCTGACGCTCACCGTCGCGCTGGCGGACTCCATCTACGTTGTTTCCCGTGAGGACGGCTCCGGCACGCGCGCCGCGTTCATCGAACTGACGGGCGTTGAACAGAAGGACGCTGACGGCAACAAGGTCGACATGACCACCGTCGAAGCCGCTGTGTACTCTGGCACGTCCGAAGTCAAGACCACGGTTTCGCAGGACATCGCCGCCATCGGCTACATCTCCCTCGGCTCGATGGATGCATCCGTGAAGGCGCTGAAGGTCGCCCGCAACCCCGAAGATGGTGCGGAAGCCGTCTATGTCGAAGCGACCCCCGAAAACGTCGCCAGCGGTGATTACGCCATCGCGCGTCCCTTCAACATCGCTTACAAGGCGGACAGCCTCTCCGCGACTGCGCAGGACTTCATCAACTGGATTCTCTCTGCCGAAGGTCAGGCGATTGTGACCGCGCAGAAGTACGTCGCCAAAGAGCCGGCTGAATATCAGGCGGCACCCGTGGCAGGCAAGATTGTCATCGGCGGTTCTTCCTCCGTTGGCCCGCTGATGCAGAAGCTCGAAGAAGCCTACGAAGCGCTCCACCCGGAAGTGGACATCGAAGTGCAGATTTCTGACTCCTCCACCGGTATGCGCGGCGCTGCGGACGGCTCGTTCGACATCGGCATGGCTTCCCGCGAAGTCAAGGCGTCCGAGCTGGAAGCGGGTCTGACCCCTGTGACCATCTGCATGGACGGCATTGCGGTCATCGTGAATAACGGCAACGCGGTCGAAGGGCTGACGCCTGCGCAGATTCGCGACATCTTCACGGGCGAAATCGTTGACTGGGACGAAGTCAAGTAATCAGCCAAGGACAAATCAAACGCCGAGCAGGTCGAAAGACTTGCCCGGCGCTTTTCAAATACCAAGTGCAATAAAAAACAGGTTCTTCACGGAATCTTGGGGGAAGAGCAGCTTGGGGGCGCGTCTGCGGACGCG